>JGI12109J20283_10018242_pt1 | contig 142743 bp, 100 predicted proteins | sample ElkSlonscriptome_12_FD_20283 | JGI IMG/M metagenome (IMG submission 20283) | reverse complement strand
GACGGGGGGGAAGCCTACGGGGGGGGTCGGCGTGAGAGGCGTCGGGGGAGGGGGGTCAGCTGCTGAGGTCGAGGCCTGAGGTGACACGGGCGCCGGCTTGGACGCGTCCGGAGCGTGAGTAGACCTTGGCGTGGTTCATGCCGCGGGCGATCTCGTGCATGACGCCTTCCATGTGTTTGGCGAGGTGTTCGGCGGCGCCGCGTGCGACGGCGTTGATCTGGTTGACCTCGCCCATGAGGGCTTTGAGTCGTTCGGCGGTGCGTTCCATAGCGGCGGCGCGGGGTCCGTCGACGCGGCGAGCGAGCCAGCCCATGGTGGTTTCATGCTTGCGTGGGCTTCCGAGCTGTTCGGCGAGCTGGCCGACGACGCGGATGCGTTTCTTCTCGACCTCGGCGACCTGCTGAACGAGAGAGTTCTCCTGGCGGACGCAGGCGGCGAGCTTGCGGGCGTCGGCGTCTTTGATGGCGTCGAGGTGCATGGCGCTCATGCTTTTGAGCTGTTCGTAAAGGACGACGAGTTCGCCGAGGAGCGATTCGAGGTCGCCGACGAGGGGATGATCGCTGGCGAGTTTGACCTCGACGATGCGGTCGCCGGGTGGCGGAGTGGGCGCGGCGGATTGGGCGGGACTTGTGCGGGCGGGTGCGGCGACGGGTCGGGTTCGCGCGGCGGCGCCGATGACTCGGCCGCCGGGATGGGCCGGGGAGGAGCGCGGCTGCTGAGGGGCGGGGCGTGCGCTCGGAGCGGATGGTGTGGCGGCGTGGCGTTGACGTTGAGACATGAAGTGCGCTTTCGATCAGCGGTCGGCGGCGGTGCGGTGGTTCTCGATGGTGGGCGAGCCGAGGAAGCGGCTGGCGAGTTGGTCGATGAGCCCCCATGAGGACGAAGAGACGACGTCTTTGGCGACGGCGGCGTCGAGGATGGGGCCGAGGCGTTTCTCCCAGGCGCCGGGGGCGAAGGGGCCCCATGCCTGGTTGGTTTCGCGCATCTCGGCGAGGATTGGTTGGACGAGGGAGAGAGCGACGAGTTCGCCGGCTTGTTGTCGGGCCTCGGACCAGGTGTCGTCGGAGACGCCGGGTGGCGGTTGTGAGCGTGCGCTTTCCATGGCGCCGCGGAGGGACCAGCGTTCGGCGGCGGGGAGTTCGGCGGCTCCGGCGTTGAGCGGGTTGATGGAGGTGATGACGGGTTCGCGCGAGCCGCGCGGGCCCTGTGCGGCGGCGTTGCGTTCCTCGACGCGAGTGAGCACGTCTTCGAAGCGCCGCTCGGTGGCGGATGTGGGCGAAGCGAGGTCGCCGAGGGCGGCGTGGTCGAAGGACGTGAATCCGGCGGAGCGGCCGAGGGCGCCGGCGGAGGACGAGGGACCGAAGGATGCGGCGTTGGAGGCGGGGTTGAAGTCGAGGGCGTTCATCTCAGGGGCCCTGGAGAATGAGTTCGGCGTGGAGATGGCCGGCGGCGTGGAGTTGCTTGAGGATCTCGGCCTGGGATTCGACGGGAACGTCGAGCTTGCGGAGCATGGCGAGGAGGTCGTTGGCGGAGGCGAGACCGCGTTCATCGTCGGTTTCGCTGCTGAGCATGGTGGAGGAGTCGGTATCGACGCCGGGCGCTTCGGGGGTGGGTTCGAGTTGGGGGGTGACGGTGGTGACGACCAGGTCGCGGTGGCTGACGACGGCGGGGCTGACGCGGACGTTGCCGGTGAGGACGATGCTGCCGGCCGCTTCGTTGATGATGACGCGCGCCGGGAGGCGGAGCATGGTTTCGTCGAGGGTGATGGTGAGCATGGAGGAGATGAAGGCGGACGGGTCGTGGAGGTCGGCGGTGGGGATCTCGACGACGACGGTGCGTTCGTCGCGGACCTTGGCCATGCGGTTGTCTTCGCCGGCGGCCATGAGGCCGGCTTTGTCCTGGTTGATGGTGGAGGCGATGAGGTCGGCGGTGACGTAGCTGGAGTATTGGGGGAGGATGTTGAGGGTGACGGTGCCGCGGTCGGTGACGACGGGTTTGTCGATGTCCTCGATGACGCGGGCGCCGAGGGAGACGCGGCCGCTGGTGGGTGTGGCGCCGTTGAGGACGATGCCGCCGGAAGCCATGGCGTAGACGCCTTGTCCGGGGAGGGGGCCGGTGAGGGCGGTGATGAAGAGTCGGCCGCCTTCGAGGGAGGGCGCGTTGAAGAGGGTTTGGACGCTGACGTCGACGCGGTCGCCTTTTTTGACGCCGATCTCGGGGAGGGGCGCGGTGACCATCACAAGGGCGACGGAGGAGGCGTCCTGGAGTTCAACGAGGTCGGCGGCGGGGTGGCCGGCGCGTTCGAGGGCTTTGGCGAGGGCGCGGATTTTGGGGAGGGTTTCGGCGGAGTCGCCGGTGCCGTTGAGTCCGGTGACGATGCCGACGCCCCAGAGTTCGGAAGCGCCGTAGCCCTTGAGGCGGACCATGTCCTGGAGGGAGATGACGCCGAGGGCGGGGGCGGGGGCGATGGAAACGGCGAGGAGCGCAAGGATGAGCCACGCGAGGGCGGCGGGCGCCCGGCGGGCGGTGAAGACGCGCAAGGATTGGAGCGGTCGCGGCACGGGTGGCCTCCGGGGAGAAGGGTCTGCCGGAGGGTTCGCAAGGGGGATGCCAGTGGGGGCGAGGGTGGCGTTGAGCGGATGAGAGCGCGCGGGGGAGGGCGGCTGGTCGTCAGTCGTCTTGGTCGTCGCTGTTGTTCTCGTCGTCGCGGTCGCGGTTGCCGCCGAGGAGTCCGCCGAGGCCTTTGCCGAGTTCGTCTTTGAGGCGGTCGGAGGCGCCTTCGCCGAGGGCGTCGTCGAGTTTGTCGGTGACGTCGCCCGGGAGTTGGTCGGAGAGTCGGTTGACGAGTTCGCGTTTGCCGGCGTCGAGGAGCGCTTGTCGGACGGCGTCGTCGGGGATGGAGACGCGGGGCGCGTTGATGGCGCCGGTGAGGCCGATGGGGAGGGTGAAGGCGTCGATGGGCGTGGGGTCGAGGCCGGGGAGGGCGAGGGTGGTGTCGCGCGGGGTGGCGGAGAGGAGGACGTCGAGGTCGCTGGTGAAGCTGCCGAGCCATGAGCCGTCGATGAGGAGGTCGACGGTGCCGCCGGAGAGGAGGGGGCGGTCGGCGGCGATGAGGCTGGCGGCGATGGCGTCGGCGGGGACGCGGGCGAGGGCGAAGCGGAGGACGTTGGGCACGTTGGAGGAGGCGGCGTAGCCGATGGCGAGTTCGGCGTCGAGGCGGTCGGTGTTGGTGGAGCGGACGACGACGCGGGGGGCGTTCGGGACGAGCCAGGGTTGGGTGGAGATGTTCTCGGCGGTGACGTCGACGGCTTCGCCGAGCTGTTCGACGTCGACGCCGCGGGCGATGATCTGTTCGATGAGGAGGGCGGGAGCGGCGGTGCGGAGGTGCATGGCTCGGACGCCGCGGTAGCCGTTCTGTCGGACGTCGTGTTCGAGTCGGTCGCGCTGGGCGTCTTCGTTGGTGTCTTCGGGGGCGCCTTCGGGGGCTTGCTCGTCGGGGTCGGGCTGGCTGACGCGGTCGAGCCAGTCGCGAAGCTTGGTGAGGCGTTCTTTCCACTTCTCGGCTTCGCGGAGGTAGTCCTCGAGGCTGGGCTCGTCGCCCGGGGGCGGGGGCGGGGGGTCGATATCGCCGACGAGGACGCCGGGGCGTGCGCGGAGGCGGCCAGAGGAGGCTTCGACGAATTCGACGCGGGTGACGGTCATGCGCCGTCGGAGGAGTTCGGTGTTGGCGAGGTCGGCCTCGACGAGTTGGGCGCGGACGATGTCGCGAGTGAGTTCGTTGGGGTCGGCCATGGCGAGGCCGCGGATGGTGGCGCGGCCTTGCGAGAAGTCGACGGCGACTTCTTCGAGGTCGACGGTGGCGCCGTTGACGCGCTCGAGTTCGCGGTGGACGTAGAAGGTCATGACCGGGCCGGCGAAGAAGGCCTGGACGATCCAGAGGAGGGCGGCCGCGAGGAGGACGAGAGCGACGCCCGTCGCGCGGATGGGGTTGCCGATGCGTCGGGCGGCGAGTTCGGCGTAGGTTTTCTTCGGCGCTTTGCCGACGAGGAGCCAGGCGAGCAAGCGGACGCTCTGCTTCTGGTTGTAGGCCTTGTAGCGCTCGGAGCCTTCTTCGAGTCGGCTCATCCTCCGGCGGAAGGCGCGGAGGGCGGAGGCGAGGAGGAATCCGACGGCGAGGCCGACGACGAGGGCGAGGATGATGCCGGCGGTGGCGCCGTAGATGTCGAAACCGAACCATGCGAGGACGGGCGCGTTGACGAGCCACTCGAAGAGCGGCTGAGTCGGACCGTCGAGGAAGAAGCGGTCGGCCGAGAAGAGGAGCGGCGCGAGGAGGATGGCGAGGGCACGGCAGGCGGCGGTGACGAGGGCGGCGATCATGAGGTTGGCGTTGAGGACGAGGAGAAGGGCGAGCCAGAGGAGGGTGAGCCCCGGCCCGTCGGCGAAGGGCGGCGCGAAGCCGAGGAGCGCGCCGAGCACGCATGCGGCGAAGATCTGGAACGGCGTGGCATTGCCGCGGAGGAACGATCCGATTCGACGTAGGAGCATGGATCAATCATCGGCGGCGGGGCGTCGGGCGGCAAGGGAGAGCGCCGGAAGAGGCGTGCTGGCGGGCGGCGGCCGGGGTTCGAGCGGCACGGCGACGGCGTGGCGCGAACGCGGCTTGCCGAGCGGAGTCGGATGGCGGAGCATGGACGGATGCAGCGCGGCGAACAGGGCGGCGAACAGGGCGACGGGTCGGGACCGGGAGCGGTGCGGGGCGATGGCGCGGTGCGGGGTGAGGGCGCGGGGCGGGGTGCGGGAGCGGGGCGGGGTGCGGGAGCGGGGCGGGGTGCGGGAGCGGGGCGGGGCGGCGGCGCCGGGCGATCGGGTCGACGGAGATCCTCGCGCACGCTGTACCAGTATCTGGCGGCGGATGTGGTTCGGCTGCTGGCGGTGACGGCGACGGCGCTGGTGGTGGTGATCGCGTTTGCGGCGTCGATCAAGCCGCTGGCGGACGGCGACATCGGGCCTGGTGCGGTGGTGGTGCTGATGGCGGTGCTTGCGGTGCCGATGCTGCAGTTCGCGTTGCCGTTCGCGGGCGGATTCGCGGCGACGCTGGCGTATCACCGGTTCGCGGCGGACCGGGAGTTCACGGCGGCGTCGGCGGGAGGCATGTCGCACGCGTCGATTCTGGCGCCGGCGCGACTGGTGGCGCTGGCGTTGGCGCTGGCGGTGGCGGTGCTGTCGAACACGGCGATCCCGGCGTTTCTGCGGACGGCGGAGCGGTTGGTGACGCAGGACGTGTCGCGGCTGATCACGGCGCCGCTGGCGCAGGGACGGACGCTGACGATCGGAGATTGGCAGGTCCGGGCGGATCGGGTGTCGGACCTGGACACGCCGCCCGACCCGCGTTTTTTCGACCACATCGTGCTGGAGAACGCGCTGGTGACGCGGCTGGACCCGGGGGCGCAGGAGAGTGCGGACGGGGAGGCGGCGGTCGAGCCGGCGTACCTCGCGGCGGGACGGATCGACCTCTTGCTGGCGCACGCGCAGGGCGGGACGGGCGAGGCGGCGGTGGACGTGTACCTGGCGCTGACCAACGCGGCGGGCGAGGGGTTCGACGGGTTGTATCGACTCAACCGGTTCACGTACGCGTTCGACGAGCCGATCCGGATTCCGGACGCGTTCGACAACGACCCGAAATATCTGTCGCTGAGCGAATTGCTCGAGGTGCGACGCGAGCCGCGGCGGTTTGAGAAGGTGGACGAGTGGGCGCGGCGCCTGGCGACACTGATCGCGCAGCAGCGGCACCTGAACGCGATCGACCTGCGGGTGGGAATAGGTCAGCCGGTGGTGCTGACGCGGGGAGACGAGCGGTTCAGCGTTTTGGGCGGTTCGGCGGAGCCGCGTGCGGATTACGTGCTGATCACCCCCCCCGCTCCTCCCGCCCCCCCCGGACCCCCCGCCCCCCCCGGGTCTTCCCCCGATTCCAATCCCCAACGCCCCGCCTCTGAGTCCGCCTCTGCGACGCCCGCTTCCGCTTCCGTCGGCTCTCCGGGCGGTGGCGTGGTGGTCGAGCATGCGCGAGACGATGGGTCGTTGGTGCGCTACGAGGCGGGGCGGGCGCGGCTGGTGTTTGATCAGTCGCCGTCGCTGGCGGGGGTTCTTGGGTTCATCCGGGCGGCGGGGGAGTCGCCCGATCGACTAATGCTGAAGCTGGAGTTGGAGGATGTGACGACGACGTCGATCCCGGCGAGCGGGCCGCCGGCGCAGCAGGCGGAACTGGTGATCGGCGGGTTGGTGTTCCCGGACGCGGCGGAAGTGACGGAGCGCGATCTGCCGCTGGACGAGCTGGTGGCGAAGGGGTGGCGCATGACCGAGGGCGGCGTGGCGCTGCGAGACGAGATCGTGCGTTCGATCGACAAGCTGGACGAGGAGTCGGGGGAGTTGGTTCGGGAGATCGACTCGAAGATTCACGAGCGGTTCGCGTACACGCTGGCGGCGGGGCTGATGGTGCTGACGGGCGCGGTGATGGCGCTGCGGTTGCGGGAGTCGTTGCCGCTGCCGGTGTATCTCTGGTCGTTCTTCCCGGCGTTGACCGCGGTGATCACGATCTCGTCGGGGCAGACGCTGGTGTATCAGAACGGGGCGTTGGGACTCTTGGTGCTGTGGGGCGGGGTTGTGGGGTTGGGCGTGTTCACGTTCGCGCAGTACCGGATCCTGCGGCGGCATTAGGGGACCGGGTGGGTGGGCGGGAGGGGGAAGGCGGAGTGGTCGTGATTCAGGCGAGGCCGCCGCTGCGGGGTTTTTCGGTGCGCCACCAGGGTTTGAGGAGGCGTCGCCAGGAGAGGCACTCGCGTTTGAGCGCGCGGCGGAAGCGGTGACGGTTGAATTGGGCGCGCCAACTGAGGGCGGTGGCGTCGAGCGAATACGGACGGCCGCACTCGGGACAGACGCCTTCGGCGGGAGCGCCTCGGAGGTCGTAGCGGCAGTCGAGGCAGGCGAGGTGGTCCATTCGTCGGAGGGAGCGTTCGAGGCGCCAGACGTATCCGTACCACCACCAGCCGATGAAGAGGATGAGGACCGCGCCGATGAGCATGCAGGCGAGGAGCAGCGAGTGCTGCACCGGCCCCGATCGCCACCAGCCGGCTGGGACGATCGGGGCGGTGAGTGTTTCGAGGAAGATGAGGGCGCCGCCGACGAGCATGAGAGTGTGTTCGAGAGGGCGGCGGCGGCGTTCGGCGATGGCGGGGGTTCGAAGCGGCATCGGCGGCCGGGTGGGGTCAGGCGCGGTTCGCGGCGTCGGTCGCGGCGGAAGAAGGAGTTGGTTCGCCGACGGCGGGTTCGCGGGACCAGGCGGCCCAGGAGCCGAAGGGCTGGCTGAGTTGGTCGAAGTCGGCGGTGGCGAGGTGGACGGTTTTCCAGCGGACGCTGCGTTGGGTCATGCGAGATCGGTAGGCGTCGAGTTCGACGGCGCGGACGGCGTACCAGCGGCCGCGGTGTTCGAAGAGTTCTTGGAAGAGGCCGTCGGGGGGCTGGGCGTCGCACCAGTAGACGAAGACGAAGGCGGCGGTGTAGCCCTCGCCGAAGAGGTCTCGCCAGTGGGCGAGGGAGGTGACGTCGTCTTCGGTGACCCAGCTTTCCATGCGGCCCGAGGCGAGAGGGGCGCGTTTGCGGCGGATGATCTTGCGGCCCTTGACGTCGACGAGCAGCGATCGGCGGCCCTCGTACACGACGAAGTCGAAGCTTTTGAGGGTGAGGCCGATCGGTTCGCCGGTGTCGGGGCTGGAGCCGGTGAGGCGGAGACGGGAGCCTTCGGGGAGGAGGGCTTTCTTGGCTTCATCGACGGCGACGTAAGGGACGCGGCGCCGCCGAAGCAACTGCTCGAACGCGGCCTCGTAATGGAAGCGTCGCTGCGCCACTTCGGGTCTCCTGCGAAGGCTTCCCGATCCTAACAGATGCCGGGCAGGACGCAAGAGGTGAGTCGGAGGAGGGGGTGCAACGAGCGTTGGCGGAGGAGATCAGGTTCCACGCGTGGGGCAGAAGCGGGTCGAGCGAGGATCGTTGAGGCCGATTTACTCCGCGTCGTCGCTGTCGGTTTCGGCGTCGTCGTTCTCGTCGTCGTCTTCGTCTTCGGTCCAGCCGAGTTCGTCGAGCGGGATGAGGTCCGCCTCGGTGACACCTGTCGCGACCTGTTCGAGACGGATCGAGCGATCCTGACCGGACCAGGTGAAGGCGAGCGAAGTGGAATACTCGGCCTCGCGTTCTTCGACGAGTCGCTCGTCGGCGTCCCACTCGGTGACGACGGTTTCCTCGGCGCTGCGGAGAGCGACATTTGGGCGGAGGTCGTCCGGGTTGGTGGGGCGGCGCACGGTGATCTGGGCCTCGCCGCGGAGCGTGACCTCGTCGTCGTCGATCTCGACGACGGACCAGTCATAGGCGTAATCCATGGCGGCGATGTTGGAGAGGTCGACGGTTTTGGCGGTTTGCCAGGCTTGGCCCGGGAGCCGGCGCGTGCCGACGGCGCCGTCGGCGGTGAAGATCGGGCCGACGAGATCGGCGAAGGCGTCGTTGGTGAAGAAGCCGAGGAAGCGGTCGTCGATGTCGTCGGAGGCGCGGACGGCTTCGCCGAACCCTTCGAGGCCGGCGACCGACGCGACGGAGTTGTCGGGAGCGAGTTCGACGACGATGGTGGCGCGGGCGAGGGCGACGAAGAGGCGGTCGGCGGGCGAGAGGTCGCCGGCGTCTTCGAAGACCTCATCGAGCCGGCCGCGGAGGCGCTCGAGGTCGCCGCGCGAGTATTCGCGTTCGGCGTCGCCCTCTTCCCACTCGGCTTCGTAGGCCCAGACGGTGGCGTTGAGCGTGCGGGCGCCGTCGGGCTGGACGGCGACGACGGTGAAGCGGACCTCGGCTTCGTACTCGAGGTTCTGGTCGGGAAGGTCGGCGGCGTCGGCGTCGCCCTCGGCGCCGCGTTGGACGATGTCGACTTCGGTGTCGAAGGCGTAGGCGAACGACCGATCGGGCCGGAGGTCGATCTCGATCATGACGCTGTCCGAGTCGCCCGGAGCGGGGGGCGACTGCTGAGCGGAGGCGGAGGCGGCGAGGAACACGCCCGAGGCCGCCGCGATGATGGTTGCACCGATCCGAGACGTCGCCTTCATCTGTCGACCCTCCGTCGCTGAATGCGTGGTGGTGTCGCCGCGGCCGTGGGGGCACGAGCGCGGCGGTGGACGGCGGAGAACGGGCCGCCGTCGGACCGAACACGATACCCGCTCGACGGCGGCCGCATGGTGGCGTCTCGCGGCCCTACCATCTCCGCCTCATGCGGCTGGCGCTCGTTGCACTCAACCCGACGGTCGGCGACGTGGATCGGAACGCGGAGTCGATCCGCGCGGCCGTGGCGGAAGCGGGCTCGGCGGGTGCGGACCTGGTGGTCTTCCCGGAATTGGCGATCACGGCGTACCCGCCGCGGGACCTGTTCTTGCAGCATGGGTTCGCCGAGCGGTGCCGGGAGGTGGTGCTGTCGCTGGCGAGGGATCTGCCGCCCGGTTTGACGGCGGTCGTGGGCACGCCGTGGCGGCCGCCGCTCGGAAGGGACGGTGAAGCGGAGCCGGACGCGTTCGACGCGCGGGCGCCGTTGACGAACAGCTTGATGGTGCTGCGGCACGAGGGCCCCGTCGCGCGGCACGACAAGCGGTTGCTGCCGGACTACGACGTATTCGACGAGCCGCGGTATTTCAGGGCGGGCTCGCGGGCGGTGGTGGTGGAGGTCGCGGGGGTGCGGACGGGGCTGGCGGTGTGTGAAGACTTCTGGAAGGGGGACGACGCGCGGAACCACGATCGATATCGCGGGATGGCGGACCCGATCGAGGAGTTGAAGGCGGCGAACGCGGAGTTGGTCGTGCTGAGTTCGGCGTCGCCGTTCATCGAGGGCAAGTCGGCGATGCAAAGCCGGATCCTGGCGGAGACGGCGGGGCGGACTGGATTGGCGATCGCGGCTGTGAACATGGCCGGTGCGAACGACGACCTGATCTTCGATGGGCACGCTGCGGTGTACGTGCCGCCGGCGGGCGGAAGGGGGGGAGCGGGCCGGGTGGTGGCGGTGTCGCCGCCGTTCGGGGCGGGGACGCTGCACGCGGAGTTGCCGGCGGAGGTGTCGCGGTGGGTCGATCTTCCGGCGTTGGACGACCCGTGGCTGAAGGCCGATCCAGAGCGGTTGCTGTTCGACGCGCTGGTGACGGGGGTCCGCGATTACGCGCGCAAGACGGGGATGCTGACGGCGACGCTTGGGGTGTCGGGTGGCATCGACTCGGCGCTGGTGGCGACGCTGGCGGCGGCGGCGATCGGGGGCGGCGAAGTGCTGGGTGTGACGCTGCCGTCGCGGTATTCGTCGGATCATTCGCTGGCGGATGCGGACGAGCTTGGTCGGCGTCTGGGCATGCCGGTGGTTTCGTACCCGATCGAAGCGGCGCACGACGTTTTCGAGCGGACGCTGCGCGAGACGTTCGACGGGCTGGGCTTGTCGAACGAGCCGGGGGTGACCGAAGAGAACGTGCAGTCTCGGATCCGGGGGCTGGCGATGATGGCGTTGTCGAACAAGTCGGGGCGGCTGCTGCTGACGACGGGGAACAAGTCGGAGCACGCGGTGGGGTACGCGACGCTGTACGGCGATCAGAACGGCGGTCTGGCGCCGATCGCGGACGTGCTGAAGACGGACTGTTATCGACTCGCCCGGTACATCAACGATCGGCACGCGGAACTCGGCTTCGCGCGGCCGCCGATTCCGGAGAACACGATCGCCAAGCCCCCGTCGGCCGAGTTGAGGCCCGGGCAGACGGATCAGGACACGCTGCCGCCGTACGAGGAGTTGGACAGTGTGATCGCGCTGTACGTGGACGAGGCTCGAAGCGTCGGCGAGATCGTCGCCGAGACGGGGTTCGCGGAGACGATGGTGCGTGAGATCGTGCGGAAGATCGACCTCGCGGAGTACAAGCGTTTCCAGTTGTGCGTGGCGCTGAAGATGCGGCCGCGTGCGTTCGGGCCCGGGAGGCGCTGGCCGATCGTGGCCAAGCCCGGCCGATAAGTGGCCCGGCGGGGCTTGCTGGCCGCGACCCGGTGATCGTCGCCGTCGCGCCCACCCCTTTCGGGGTCGCGTGAGGACCCGGGAGCCGCCCGTCCTCCGACTCATCCTCACCGCGGCGGGAGCCTCGCCCGATGGACTGATCTGGGCCAAAGTTCCCAGGAGTCTTTCGCCGTCATGAGACAGTCCTCACGACGATTAGCCGCGGGTCTGTCGACGACCGGCGTCGAGCTGCGTCGCTCGCATGGCGTGGCGTTGGCTGTCCTCGTGGCGTCGGCGATCGTTTTCGCGTCGCTGGCGACCGCCATCGCGAACAGCCTGGCGCTGTTCGACGCTCGCGAGCGGGAACGGAATCAACAGCTCGACGCCGCCGCGGTGGTCGTCGCGTCCAAGGTTCAGAACGCGATCGAGCAGTACGCCCACGACGCCGAGCTGCTGGCGGGTCTTTCGGCGGCGCAAGCGGCGGCACGGCGAACGACGCCGGATGCGGCGGGCCGACCGACTGCCGACGCGCTCTTGACCGACGCTGCGATCCTCAGCGATCTGGACGCGTTCCTGCTCACGCGACCCGAGATGACGCAGGTGCGCATCATCGGCGCCGACGCCGAGCGCCGAGAACTTTTCCGGATCGACCGACCCCATCCGGGCGCGCCGACGGAGATCGTTCCGCCGGGCGAGCTTCAATCCAAGGCGGGTCGTGACTACGTCGAACGAACGCTCACTCTCCCTCACGGCGAGGTCTTCGTCTCCGACATCAATCTGAACCGAGAACACGGTCGAATCGCCGAGCCGCACCAAGCGGTGATCCGGCTCGCCTCGCCCATCTACGCGGAGACGGGGACTCGCCCCGTCGCCATCGCCGTCATTAATGTGGACGTAGACGGCATGCTCGAAGCGCTCCGTTCGGGCGATCGGCAGATCCGGCTCGCGGCGCACGACGGGACCTATCTCGTCCACCCCGATCCGGAGGCGCGATTCGCGGCCGATCTGGGTCACGACCGCCGCTGGAACGCACCCGACGCCGGCGATCGGCGTCCGGTCGGCGAGGCCGTGTTTCATCGGCTGGACGACGGCCGGCGAGCGGTCTGGCGTTCCGTAATCGTCGATCCTAATCATCGCGACGGGGTGGTCCACCTCGTGCTCGCCGAGAACAGTCCGTCGGCGCATCCGTTGCTGGGCACGCTTATTCCGACGATCGGCGGCGCGCTCTTCTCCGCGCTCGTCGTGGCGGCGCCGTTGTTCCTGGTGATCCGCACGATCGGCAAACGCGATCGCGAGCGGGAACTGCGGCTCCGCGAGATCGCCGACGAACACCGTCGTACGAGCGAACGGCTCCGCAAATCGATCCGGTCCGAGGAAGCGATCCGCACGGCCATCGACACCGCGTCGATCGTCGCCGTCACCGACCGGCGCGGGGTGATCACGCACGTCAACGACAACTTCTGCGACATCTCGGGCTACGACCGGCACGAGCTGCTCGGGGCGACGCACTCGCTGATCAACTCGGGGTATCACCCCAAAGCCTTCTTCACCGACCTATATCGGACGATCTACGCCGGTCGGCCGTGGCGGGGCGTCGTGCGCAACAAACGCAAAGACGGCTCGTTCTACTGGGCGGACTCCACGATCGTTCCGATGTTCGACGTCGACGGCGAGATCGCGCGATTCATCGCGATCCGCATCGACGTGACCGAAACCAAGATCGCGGAACAAGAACTGGCCCAGGCGCACGAGACGGCGCGCGAACTCGCCGGGGTGGCCGAGCGTCACTCGGCGAGGCTCGAAGAAGTGACGCGGACGCTCGACGCGGCGTCCGACTGCGTGTTCATCTTCGACGCCGCGTCGATGCGGTTCGTCTACACGAACCGTGGCGCCGTCGAGCAGGTCGGCTTTTCGCATGACGAACTCGCGTGGATGGCGCCCTGGGAGATCAAGCCGCATATCGACGAGCGATCCTTCATGGAGCTGGTGAAGCCGCTGCTGGACGGCGCGACCGAGCATCTGGAGTTCGAGACCGAGCACCAGCACAAGGACGGCCGCACGTTCCCCGTCGAGATCTTCCTTCAGTTCGTTCCCGACATCGGCGACGAGGGTCGCTTCATCGCCGTCGTTCGGGACATCACGAAGCAGCACGAGCGCGAGGCGGAACTCAACGCGGCGAAGGACGCGGCGCTCGCCGCCTCGGCCGCGAAGTCCGAGTTCCTCGCCAACATGTCGCACGAGATCCGCACGCCGATGACGGCGATCCTCGGCTTCGCCGAACTGCTCGAAGGCGACGACGACGGCGAACCGCTTCCCCCCGAGGTCCGGCGCGAACATGTTCACACCATCAAACGCAACGGGCAGCACCTTCTTGCGGTCATCAACGACATCCTCGATCTTTCCAAGATCGAAGCCGGCAAGCTCATGGTCGAGCGCATCGACGTCGATCCGACGCAGATCGTGGAGGAAGTCGCCTCGCTTTGCCGAGTGTCGGCCGCGGGCAAGGGACTCGACCTCCGCCTCAACTACGCGAGCAGACTCCCGCAGATCGTGCGCACCGACCCCGTTCGACTCCGGCAGATCCTGATGAACCTGCTCGGCAACGCGATCAAGTTCACCGAGATCGGCGTGGTCGAGCTCTCCGTATCGCTTGACGAGCACCCGCTCGACCGCGACGACGGCGCCGACCTCGGCGCGCCTCCGCATCATGCGCTGCGCTTCACGGTCACGGATACGGGCATCGGCGTCCCGCCCGAGCGGCAACGCAGACTCTTCCAACCCTTCAGCCAGGCCGACTCGTCGATGAACCGCCGTTTCGGCGGCACGGGGCTCGGACTGCTGATCTCCAAGCGGCTCGCCCAAGCGCTGGGCGGGGACATCACGCTCGAATCGCCCGCAAAGCTCGACCGGCCCTTGGCGCCCGACGCGCCGGCGAGCGGGCCGGGCACGCGGATCGTCGTCGGCATCGACGCAGGCGAGCTCCGCGACGTCCCTTGGCATCTTCCGGCTCGCGCGTCGGTTTCCCGCGCCGAGCCGGTCGGCGCGGGCGTCAGAACGAGTATGCCGGCATCGAGGCCGCTCGAGGGCTGCCGCGTCCTGCTCGCGGAGGACGGGCCCGACAACCAGCGGCTCATCGCCCTCCACCTCAAGCGCGCCGGCGCCCGGTCGGTGGTGGTCGCTGAGAACGGTAAAGCCGCCATCGATAGCATCGAGCTGGCGGACGCCGAGGGCGAACCGTTCCAGATCGTCATCATGGACATGCAGATGCCGGTGCTGGACGGCTACGACACGACACGGCTGTTGCGCGCCAAGCGGTGCACGTTGCCGATCGTGGCCTTGACCGCCCACGCCATGGCGGGCGACCGGCAGAAATGCCTCGACGCGGGCTGCGACGAGTACGCGACGAAGCCGGTGAACCCGGAAGCGCTCGCCGCCGCGTGCGTCGCGGCATTCGCGTTACGAGCCCAGCCGGGCGCCGACGGCGGAGCGGCCGCTGCGTGAACGAGCGGTGCGGGCGCGCGCACGAAAGCGGGCGCCCGCCCGGAGGCGAACGCCCGTCTTCAAGAGGTCGGTCCCGGGACTTCGTCGACGCTGATGCGGCCGGCGAAGCGGAAGTCGGGTCAGCTCAGGCCGAGCCACGCGCCGATCTGCGGGCCGAACTGCACGGTGAGTCCGGCCGCGACGACCGCGACTGAGGAGAGCAGTTTGATGAGGATGTTCAGCGACGGGCCGGAAGTGTCCTTGAAGGGATCGCCGACCGTATCGCCGACCACCGTGGCCTTGTGGTCTTCCGAACCCTTGCCGTAGACGTAGGCGTCGCCCTGTCCCATCTCACGCAGCGTCTTGGCGTGGGCGAGGATCGTGTCGCGTACTTCGGCGGGGATCTTTTCCCGCGTCGTCTGGTCGTCGAGCGCCTGATCGGCGGTGATCCGACCGTACGACTCGAGCAATTTCTTGGCGTTGTCCCACGCGCCGCCGGCGTTCGCCATGAAGACGGCGACCGCGAAGCCGGTGATCAAACCGCCGGCGAGGATGCCCATGACGCCGGAGACGCCCAGCACGAGGCCGGCGCCGACGGGAACCAGCACCGCGAGCAGGGCGGGGACCACCATCTCTCGCTGCGCGCCGGCGGTGGCGATGGAGACGCACCTCGGATAGTCGGGATACATCGTGCCGCCCGACTCGACCTGCATCGGCCAGCGCTGCGGGTCAGCGATATCGGCTTCGGAAACGCCCTGAGCGCGGAAAGCGTCGCGCATGATGCCGAACTGACGGCGGCACTCGAGCATCATGAGGTTGGCGGCGCGACCGACGGCGTCCATCGTGAGGGCGCAGAAGAGGAAGGTGAGCATGACGCCGATGAAGAGGCCGCCGAGGAGGTTGGGGTTGGTGAGCGTGACGCGGTAGAAGTCGAGGACGTCTTCGATGGTGATGCGCTTGGTGGAGACGATGCTGACGGCCTTGATCTGCTCACCCTGATCGGTGGGGATGAGCAGTTCGAACTCCATGTCGCGAGCGCGGGTGAGTTCTTCGGTGGGGGCGGTCTCGCGACCCAGCTCGCGGGCGATGAGGTGGCCGGCCTCGAAGAGCGGCAGCGGCTCGCCAACGGGGATGTCGGCGAACTCGGCGGGGGGCTGCTGGGTGAGTTGGCGGCGGTCGAGGAGGATGGCGCCGCCGAAGTAGTCCTCGCCGTTCTCGCCCGCGCCGGGGACGACGATGCCGAACCGGCCGTGGCCTTCGTGGATGGCGTAGGAGCCGTCGGCGATCTCGCCGGTGACCTCGGCCGACTGCGCGCGGGCGTAGCCGGCGGCCTGGCTGTCCATGTAGGTCTGGACGACCATGACGTAAGCGGCGAGGAGGGCGAGAGCGGTGAGGGCGGCGGAGCCGATGGCGAAGCCCTTGCCGGTGGCGGCGGTGGTGTTGCCGAGCGAGTCGAGCAGGTCGGTGCGTTCGCGGACGTAGGGCTCCTGGCCGGACATTTCCGCGTTGCCGCCGGCGTTGTCGGCGATGGGGCCGTAGGCGTCGGTGGCGAGGGTGATGCCGAGGGTGGAGAGCATGCCGACGGCGGCGATGCCGACGCCGTACAGGCCCATGAGGAAGTTCTCGTTGCCGCCGGCGAAGGTGTAGGCGAGGAGGATGGCGAGGACGACGGCGACGAGGGAGGCCCAGGTGGAGCGCATGCCCTCGGCGATGCCGGAGATGATGACGGTGGCGGGTCCGGTGAGGGCCTGCTGAGCGATGCGCTTGGTGGGGGCGTGCTCGTAGCTGGTGCAGTATTCGGTCCACCAGGCGATGACGAGGCCGGCGGCGAGGCCGGAGATGATGGAGAGGCTGAAGCGCCACCAGGGGACGACGCCGTCGATCTCGTTGAAGGCGAGGGTGGCGCCGTTGTCGTTCACGCCGCCGGTGTTGAGGAGGAGGAACGGGACGAGGAAGGCGGCGATGACGGTGAGCGCGGAGGCGACCCAGACGCCCATGTGGAGCGAGTTGAGGAGTTGGTGGAAGCTGGCGTTCTCTTTGGTCTTGACGACGAAGACGCCGACGATGGACGCGAGGATGCCGAAACCGGCGAGGGCGATCGGAACCACGGCCATCTGCAGGGCGAGTGCGTTGGTCAGGACGTCGCTGACGAGCAGGAGACTGAAGGCGGCGGCGACGCCGAGGGAGATGGCGGCGATGATGGAGGAGTAGTAGGACTCGTACAGGTCGGCGCCCATGCCGGCGACGTCGCCCACGTTGTCGCCGACGTTGTCGGCGATGGTGGCGGGGTTGCGGGCGTCGTCTTCGGGGATGCCGGCTTCGACTTTACCGACGAGGTCGGCGCCGACGTCGGCGGCCTTGGTGAAGATGCCGCCACCGACGCGGGCGAAGAGGGCTTGGAGGGAAGCGCCCATCTTGTAAGAAACGAGGATACCGGCGATGACCTTGAGGCCGCCTTCGAGGCCGAGGGCGTCGCCGAAGGCGGTGAAGAGGAAGAACCAGAAGGACACGTCGAGGATGGCGTAGCCGACGCAGGTGAGGCCCATGACGGCGCCGGCGCGGAAGGCGACTTGGAGGCCGCTGTTGAGCGACTCTCGCGCGGCGGCGGCGGTTCGGGCGGAGGCGTTGGTGGCCATCTTCATGCCCTGCCAGCCGCACCAAGCGGAGAGGAAGCCCGCGACGGGCACGCCGACGGCGGTCCAGATGGGGTTGACGCCGAGGACGCCGAGGATGACGAGCAGGAGGACGAGGACGGCGAAGACGATGCCGACGACCTTGTACTGGCTCTTGAGGTAGGCCCTGGCGCCCTCGCGGACGGCTTCGGCGATGCGGATCATTTCCGGATCGCCCTCGCCGCGCTTCATGACTTGGTTGCTGATGTACTTCGCGGTCGCCAGCGCGGCCAGGCCGCCGATAGGGGCCAAGTAAAATGGCCACGGAACGGCGTCGATCGCTCCCAGGGTCAACATGCTCTCGCCCAGCACGGCATCCTCCTTCGCGCCCTTTCGTGGACGCACTGCTCTTCAAAACCGATCCGATGTCCCGCGGAACCACCACGATCCCCCGCCGGCGTCGTGGTTCGGCGCCCGTCGCGGCGGCGCCGATCGCGAAGCCCGAAAGCGACGGCCCCCGACCCCCATATCCGCGTCCAATGGCTTGCTCGTCTCACCCACGCCGGCGCCACAACATCCCCCATACGGCGCGGGGCGAGAGTATACAGACCCCTCATCAACCGTGCAGCACGGGCCATCGCTCACTCGCGCCACCGCATCTCGTACCGTTCAGACCCCGGACAGCTCGCGCTCATGCGGTGTCCAAGAACCGGCGCCCGGCGCGCTCGGCTGTGCAGGGCTTCTCGGAATCGTCTCCGAACAACCGGGTGAGGTCGGCCGGGGGAGTGGGTAGCATGATGCGGATGAACCAGACGCCACTGGCCGAGCAACGCACCGGGGAGCCGCCCATTGTGAGTAGTGTGAACGAACCGCTAGAAGGCGACGGGACGCGAGCCGAGGCCGACGAGCGTTCGACGCCCGACTCCGACGCCGTCCGCGCCGCTGTCGACGATTACCTCGAGCGGTACGTCTCCTCGCTGCGTATGCCCGCCAATCTCGAGGAGGCGGTGCGATACGCGTTGCTCAGCCCCGGCAAACGGACGCGACCGATCTTGTGCGCGCTGTCGTGTCGCGCCGCGGGAGGAACGCTCGAGGCGGCGTTACCCGCCGCCGCCGCCGTCGAGATGGTTCACGCCTTCAGCCTGATCCACGACGACCTACCCGCGCTCGATAACGACGACCTGCGCCGCGGCGCCCCCACGACTCACCGAGCGTTCGGCGAAGCGCTCGCCATTCTCGCCGGCGACGGCCTGCTCACGCTCGCCTTCCGCGTGCTGGCCGAGCGAGCTGCCGACCCTGCGACGACCGGCCGCCTCACCCGCGAGCTGTCGCAAGGCGCCAGTCGCATGGTCGACGGCCAGGTGTTCGATACGGTCGGCGGCGGCGCGGGCTTCGCGCTCCGCTCGGCCGAAGATCGGCTGCGCACGGTTCACCGCAACAAGACCGCCGCCCTCATCCGCGCCGCCTGCCTGATGGGCGGCATCTCGGCCGGCGCCGAGGACGGCTCGGAGACGCTGGCCGCCCTGTCCCGCTACGGCGACGACGTCGGTCTCATGTTCCAGATCGTCGACGACTTGCTCGACGTGCTCGCCGACGCGGGCGAACTCGGCAAAGCCACGCAGAAAGACGCGAAGCGCGGCAAGCTCACCTATCCCGCCGTCCGCGGCGTCGACGGCAGCCGCGAAGAAATCGAGATCCTCAGAAACTCCGCCCGCAGCGCCATCCACGGCCTCGGTGCGCGGGCGGAGCCGCTCGCCCGGCTCTGCGACGAACTCGCCGAGCGGACGACGTAGAGGGCTCGCCCGCCCCGCGTCGGCGCCGCCCGCGAGCGGGGACGAGCGACCCGAGTCCCGCTTCCCCGAAGGCCCGAGAACGCCGTCTCGTCCACTGCAGCCGCCGCCCGTCAGGCGTCGCTTGCTCGCTGCGGATACCCCACGCGCCGCCGCGACCCGCGTATCCTTCTTTCACCGATCGCTGAAAGTTCGTGGCGGCCCGGGCATCTTCACGCCGGGCGGCCGCGAAACGCGAACGAACCGAGGCGGCGCGACGTTGTGCCCGAAGCGGTTCGAGGGCTGCGACGGGTCGCCCGAGGACGCGAGCCGAGAACGGAAAGAGAGAGATCGGCCATGACCACGCTGCTCGAAACCATCCAGTCGCCGGCCGACCTCAAGCGGCTGCCGGTCGACCGTCTCGACGAGCTGGCCGCCGACATCCGCCGCGTGATTATCGAACAGGTGCGCACGACGGGCGGACATCTGGCGCCGAACCTTGGCGTGGTGGAACTGACGCTCGCGCTGCACTACGTCTTCGATTTCGCGCACGACCGGCTGCTGTTCGACGTGGGGCACCAGTGCTATCCGCACAAGCTGCTCACGGGTCGGTTGCCGCTTTTGGGCAAGCTGCGAACGCGGGACGGCATGGCGGGCTTCCCCGAGCCGCGCGAATCGGCGTACGACCTGTTCTCGGTGGGGCACGCGGGGACGGCCATCTCGACGGCGGTGGGCATGGCGCGGGGCGACTCGCTGACCGAGCAGGGCTACGACCCGAAGCACAACGCAGAGGGGCGCCGCGTGGCGGCCATCGTCGGCGACGCCTCGATCGTCAACGGCGTCGCCATGGAAGGGCTCAACAACCTCGGCACCCTCAAACGCCAGATGCTCGTCGTCCTCAACGACAACGGGATGTCGATCTCGAAACCGCAGGGCGCGCTCGCCGCGGCGTTCGACCGGATGCGCATCAGCCACGCATATACCGACATGAAGCGCGCGGCCCGGCGGGTGCTCAAGCACGTGCCCGGCGCGGGTCGGATGGAAGATGCGTACCACCGGCTGACGGACGGCATGAAGCACATGGTGGCCGAGAACACGTGGTTCGAGCACTTCGGATTGATTACGGTGGGGCCGGTGGACGGGCACGACGTGCGCACGTTAGTGGAGTTTCTCTCCGAAGCGCGCGACATCGACCGTCCGCTGGTGCTGCACGTCAAGACAATCAAGGGCAAGGGCCTTCAGTACGCCGAGCAGGACGCGACGACGTTCCACTCGCCGGCGGCGCACGAGTACGACCCGAAGAGCTGCCGCGTGGAGCTCAAGAGCAAGGGCCGAAGCTTTACGGCGGCGTTCGCCGACGCGCTGACCGGCGTGATGGAACGCGACGAGACGGTGGTCGCGGCGACGGCGGCGATGCCGGGCGGCACGGGTCTCGACAAGGTGATGCCGAACTTCCCGACCCGGACCTTCGACACGGGCATCTGCGAGTCGCACGCGATGGACATGATGGCCGGGATGGCGAAATCCGGACTCCGGCCGTTCTTCGCGGTGTATTCGACGTTCTTGCAGCGGGCGTTCGACCAGGCGTTCCAAGAGGTCGCGTTGCAAGGCCTCGGCGTCCGCCTCTGCCTCGACCGCGCGGGTCTCGTGGGCGGCGACGGCGCGGTCCATCACGGTTTCTGTGACGTTTCGACGCTGGGATCGTTGCCGAACGCGGTGCTGATGGCGGCGATAGATGAGCCGTCGTTGAACGCGGCGCTCGACCTGATGTCGACGCTGGACGATCGGCTGTCGTCGGTGCGGTATCCACGCGACAGCGTCAGCGAAGCGTTCGTCGACGAGAGCCGCTTCGGCGCGTGCTCGGCGTTCGAGATCGGCAAGGCGAGGCCGCTGATCGAGGCGGAGCAGGCGGACGTCGCGGTGCTGGCGTTCGGCACGCCGGCGGTGGCGGCGCTTGACGCCGTGGAAGCGGTGGCGCCCGAAGTGCGGGCGAGCCTGTACGACGCGCGGTTCGCCAAGCCGGTCGACGGCGAGTTGATCGAGCGGCTCGTCGCGGCGGGCACGCCGATTCTGACGGTGGAAGACCACAGCATCGAAGGCGGCTTCGGGCAGCGTGTGGTTACGGAAGCGAACCGGCGGGGTCTCGACACGCGACTGATCCACATCCTCGCGATCCCCGACCGCTGGGTGTACCAGGACAGCCGCGGGAAGCAACTGGCGGAAGTGGGGCTGGACGCCGCGGGCATCGCGCGGGCGATGCGGGCCGCGGCGGCGGGGGAGGGCACCACGACCGAAACCGCGGAGCTCGCGCAGGCGCCTTCGCCCGCGTCGTCACGCCGCTGACGGCGCCCGTCCGCAGGCTCCAAACGTTTCACTGTCGAGAGGTCGGCGAGCGATCGTTTCGCCAGCTTACGGCGCCTTCGCTGCCAGCGCCTTCCGCCCCCATGGGATGTCGAAGCGGTCTTTGGTCGTGCAGTAGGTGATGCCGGCCATGCGGCCGATGGCGGCGAGGCGTTCGGGGTCGACGCGGTAGCGTTCGTCCACGAGGGCGTCGTCCTGGACGTGGACGTTGACGACCTGGCCGATGACGATGTTGCCGCCGGCCGGGGCGCCGGGGTTGGTGGCGACGACGGTGACGGTGCGGCACTCGAAGGCGATGGGGCTTTCTTTGACGCGGGGCGGCGCGACGACGGCGCTTGGCTCGGGGGTGAGGCCGACGAGGTCGAACTCGCTTTCGAGCGGGGAGAGTTCCTCGGCGGCGGCGGCCATCTCGCGTGCGTAACGCTCGGCAGCCACGTTGACGACGAACTCGCCCGTGCCGCCCATGCTGAGGGGCTTGCAGTTGCGGAGGGTATCTTTTTCGTCGCCGTTGGCGTCGTTGGCCGGGCAGAAGAGAAGCGTCATGGGGTTGGAGCCGACGCCGTTGAAGAAGGAGTACGGAGCGAGGTTGTGCCGACCGGCGGGGGAGGCGGTCGAGACGAAGGCGATGGGTCGGGGAACGATGGCGCCGACGAGGAGCTTGTATCGCTCGACGACCTCTATCTGGAGCGGATCGATGTCGCGTGGCATACCGCCAGACTAGCAGTCCCGCGCGGGGTCAGCCGGTCGTGGGGCTTGGGCGAGACGACATATCGGCGAGCGCGCGCGAGGCGTAGAAGCGCGGGGGCGCGTCGTCGAGCGGTTCCGTCTTCGCGTTGGGTCGGAGCCCGTCGCGCCGACAGGGGGCGGTCATCCGGAGCCGACGGCGATCACGCGTGGGGGGCGGTCGAGGGGCGGTCGTGCGTAGAACACGAGGCGAGACCACTCGAAGCGAAATCACGCGGCTTGGGCGAAGCGTCCGCTTTGAAGGCGTTTGAGGAGGCGATCTTCGTCGCCGGCTCGGCAGAAGTTGGTGAAGACGCAGGCCATGCGCACGGGGCCGGTGGAATCGAGGTCGTCTTCTTCGATCCAAACGACGTTGGCGAAGGCGAAGACGGCGCGGGGTTCGGCCCAGTTGGCGCCGCTGCCGGGCAGTTCGATGCGGAGGGCGATTTTGGCGCCCGGCTCGATGGGCTGATCGAGCTCGAATCGCATGCCGCCGCGCGAGATGTCGTAGGCGTGGCCGGTGAGGGTGAACTCGTCGCTGTCCAACTCGCGTGCCGCAACGGCGGTGTACATGGACGGGAGGAGGTATCGCTCGTAACGACGTCGGTCGGAGTTGGTGGACATGGACGGCTCCTTGGAGAGCGTCGCTGCCCGTCGCCGGGGCGAACGACTGGTCACCTCCCGTATCGACCGGACGCGTGACCCGATAAACCCTACCTCCGAAAATCGCTAGCTCAAAGCGATCGGCGCAACGAAAGTCCACCGTGAGCGGGGAGCGGAAGCGGTCGACCTATAAATATTCCCTATGTTGGACTAGGCGTCGAGCGAGAAGCCTCGCTGCCGAGGCCTTCCGCGGCGGAGCGGTCGATCGCCGAGTCGCGCGCCGGTCCGACCGATCGCCGGGCGGCACCTACGATTTTCGCCGTGTTGCTGCCGTCCGATCCCATCCAGCTCACCGACCGCGGCTTGTATGTCCCGCTCGCCGACGTGCACATCGACCCGTGGCGGCCGACGCCGACGGCGCTCGTGACGCACGCTCACGCGGACCACTTCGCGTGGGGTTGCGGGCGGTATGTCGCCTCGCCGACGGGCGCGCTGCCGCTGCGGGCGCGGCTGAGTCCGAACGATCAGGTCGACACGCTGCCGTGGCGGACGCCGACGCGGATCGGAGAGGTTGTCGTGACGCTGTACCCGGCGGGGCACATTCTGGGTTCGGCGCAGATCAAACTGGAGCCGGCCTCGCCGAGGCACGCGTTCGCGACGACGGTGGTGACGGGCGATCACGCGGCGCCGTCGCCGCATCTGTTGGACGGCGCGGGCGCGCCGCCGCGGCGAGCCGATCTGGCGACGCGTCTGGACGGAAGCGTTCACGACGAAGCGTTCGAGCCGGTCGCCTGCGAGTTGTTTCTGACCGAATCGACGTTCGGCCTGCCGATTTTCCGCTGGCGGCATCCGCAGAGCATCGCCGACGAGTTGAACGCGTGGTGGCGCGAGAACGCCGACGCTGGGCGGACGTCGGTGTTGTTCGCCTACACGCTCGGCAAGACGCAGCGATTGCTGACGATGCTCGACCCGAGCATCGGTCCGATCGGGCTGCACGGCGGAGCGTTGAAGACGACCGCGGCGTACGCGGCCGCCGGCGTGGAACTGCCGGAGTACGTTCACGCGAACGCGGAGTCGGCGCCGGCGTTGAAAGGGCGCGGCCTTGTGATCGCGCCGGGCTCGACCGACAACACGCCGTGGCTGCGCCGCTTCAAAGGGCCCGAGGGGCTGCGGACGGCGTACGTCTCGGGTTGGATGACGGTGCGCGGCAAGCGGCGCTGGCGGGCGGCGGACCGCGGCTTTCCGCTGTCCGATCACGCCGACTGGCCGGCGTTGCTCGACTGCATCGAACACACCGGCGCGGGCCGCGTCGCCGTGACGCACGGCTACTCGAACCAGCTCGCGCGATACCTCAACGAGCGCGCCGCGGCCGAGGCGTTCACCGTGCCCACCCGATACACCGGCGAAGACGCGGAAACGGCTGAGAACGATGACGAACCTGTCGCGGCCGACGCGCCCGAAGCCGTCGCCGTCAATCCCGGCGCCGCCTGACCCGTTCTTTGTTGCGAGCGGACACGCCGAGTTCCGCGCCGCTTCGCCCATCGCCCAAACGTCGCACCCTTGTTCTGCGTATGCATTCGTTCACACCGTTGTACATCGCGCTTGACGCTACCAACTCCTCGACGGATAAGCGGCGGCTCTTGCGCGAATACTTCGCGGAGCGGAAAGGCGACGCGGAAGACGCGGCGATCGCGCTCTTCTTCCTGACCGGCAATCGGCTGCACCGCACGGCGTCGACGAAGCTCTTGCGAAAGGCCATCGTGGAGGCGACGGGTTTGCCGACATGGCTGGTCGGCGAGTGCCGCGAGCAAGTGGGCGATCTTTCGGAAACGCTGGCGCTGCTCCATCCCGGCACGGCCGGCCCGTCGGCCGAGTCGCTTGCCGCGACGTGGAAGGAGCGGCTGCAACCCTTCCAGCACGCGGCCGATGACGAGCGCAGGCGGTCGATCATCGAGCGAGCGTGGAACGACTTCGACGCCGACCAGCGATTGGTGTTTCACAAGCTGATCCGAGGCGGCTTCCGCGTCGGCGTGCAGCGGCGCACGGTGGCGCACGCGCTGGCCGACCTTTCGGGGCTCGACGTCGCCGTGATTCAACAGCGGCTCACCGGTGGCGTGCAGCCGACCGCTGCGTTCTTCGAGTCGCTTCTGAGCGGCGACGCCCAGCCTACCGACGGAGCGACGCCGTACCCGTTCTGTCTGGCGAATCCGATCGATCCGCTGCCGCGCGAACGGACGCCCGCGACCCGCGACTCGGACGCGGAGGCGCCGCGAGCCGACAGCTCAGCAGACGACACGGGCAGGGAAGCGAGCGGCGGCGGTTGCGCGGATCCGCCGAACACGCCGCTGCTGCAAGCCGAGGCGGTGTGGGTCGCCGAGCAACTCGGGCCGCCTGGTGAGTATCAGTGCGAGTACAAGTACGACGGCATCCGAGCGCAGCTCATCGCGCGGGCGGGGGCGCCCATCACGCTGTTCTCGCGGGGCGAGGAGCTCGTCACGGAGCAATTTCCAGAGATCGTGGCGGCCGCACGGGACGCCTTCGCCCACGACGACGCGGCGCCGACCGCCCCGACCGATTCGACCGACTCGGCGCACTCGGCGGGCGGATTCGTGCTCGACGGTGAACTACTGATGGCCGAAGGTTCGAGGCTGCTGCCGTTCTTCGAGTTGCAGACGCGACTGAATCGCAAGCCGTCTTCGCTGGCGCAGCCGTCGTTGTTCGACGCGCGGTCGCCGGTGTTCATCGCCTACGACGTCCTCGAACACCGCGGCGTCGATCTCCGCGATCGGCCGACCTCCGAACGGAGGACGGTGCTCGAGCGAACGCTCGCGACTCTCCCGGCGGAACACACGATCCGTCTGGCGCCGCTGGCGGACGCGGAGATCGCGGAGCCGACCTGGGCCGATCGCGTCCGGCTTCGGGTCGGCTCGCGCGAACGCGGCGTGGAAGGCCTGATGCTCAAGCACGTCGCGGCGCCGTACCACACGGGCCGCACCCGCAGCGGGCCCACATGGTGGAAATGGAAGGTCGATCCGTTTTCGGTCGATGCGGTCCTGATTTACGCCCAGCCTGGCACGGGGCGGCGGGCGACGCTGTTTACCGACTACACGTTCGCGCTGCGCGTGCCGGACGGGCGCGGCGTCGGGGGACAGAGCAAGGCGGGACGCGGCGCGGGGGAAGGCGCGGGGGAAGGCGGCGAGGCGGCTCGCCGTGACGCGGAGCCCGGCAAGCGGCCCAGCGACGCAGATCAACCGCCGCTGGTTGCCTTCGCCAAGGCGTATTCGGGACTCAAGCAGGAGGAGATCGAACACGTCGACCGCTTCGTGCGTCAGAACACCATCGACAAGATGGGCCCGGTGCGGGCCGTGAAACCCGCACTGGTCATGGAGATCGGCTTCGAGTCGGTGCAGCGGTCGGATCGGCACGCATCGGGCCTGGCGGTGCGTTTCCCGCGGATCCTCCGCCTGCGGCCGGACAAGACGCCGGCGGAGGCGGACAGCATCGAGGCGGTCGAGCGGCTTGCCCCCAATTCTGGGTGATTCCCCGCCGCCCTGCATGCCCCCCGGCGACCGACGCCGCTCCGCATCGCGTTTCCCGGCTTCTCCAGACCCGTCAAGCCGATACCTCCTACCAGCCCATGCCCACCCTCACCAACGACCACGCCAACACCACCGCTGAGGCCGACGCGGACCACGGCGACGCTGGGGTCGCGCCAGGTCGCCTGCTGTATCTCGCCGAGGCGACGCACGAGGCCCGCAAGCTGGAAACGCCGCTGGGGCTGGTTGCGGTGGCGTCGGCTCAGACCACCGACGAAGACCACGTCAACGAGGACGCGGCGGCGGTGTATGGGCTCGCGGACGGATCGCTGCTGCTGGTGCTCGCCGACGGGGCGGGGGGCATGCCTGCGGGGCGAGCGGCGGCGGCGATCGCCATCGAATCGCTCGCACCGGGGCCGGAGCACGCGCCGTCGCGCGAGCACGTCGTCCACGCCTTCGAGACGGCGAACCGGCGGGTGATCGAGCTCGGCGTCGGCGCGGCCTCGACGCTCATCGCCGCCGAGCTCTCGCCCGACCGCCGGCTGCGCACGTACCACGCCGGCGATTCGGTCGCCTCGCTCGTCGGCCAACGCGGCAAGCTCAAGGCGCAGACCATCGCGCACAACCCGACCGCGTATGCGGTGGAAGCCGGGTACATGACGGAGGCCGAGTCGCACCTGCACGAAGACCGGGCGACGCTGTCGAATTGCCTGGGGCTCGAAGACATGCGCATCGAGATCGGCTCGCCGACGGCGATCGCCCCGCGCGACACGCTGTTGCTGGCGACCGACGGCGTGACCGACAACCTCACGACCGACGAGATCATCCACGCGGTCCGCATGGGCCCGCTCGACGCCGCCGCTCAGACGCTGCTGCGGCGTGCGCGGGAGCGGATGACGAACCCGAGCCTTCAGGAAGGCGACGAGGGACCGGCGCACCCGTCGAAGCCGGACGACGCGACGGTGGTGTTGTTTCGCTTGAAGCGCGGATGAACTCGTGCCGCCCGCGCTGTAACGCTTTCAGTTCGGTCGATCGATCTGTTCGGCGTCGTCTCGGTCGGTCGCCGCGGCGTGGACGCGGTCGGCGATCTCTGAAGGCGACCACTCGGTGGCGCAGAGGACCGACATGAACGCGCCGGTTTCGGGAACGAATTCGATCCATGCGCCGAAGCCGACGTCCGTACTGGCGACGTAGGCGGCGCCCGGTCGAGCGACCGGCGCCTCGCCCGTCAGGAGGTCGAGCAGCGTCGCCTTCGCCAGGCGGTCCGGCACGTCCTCGAAGACGTCCTCGAGCCAGGCGTTGAGGTCGAGTTCGCCTCGGTCCGCCAGCCGCAGGGCCAGCGCGCCGGTGAACATCGACGAGGCGTCCGCGAGGTCGAAGAGCGCCGAGGCGCCGATGGGCTCGCCGTCGGGATCGACTCTGCCCCACGCCTCGACGACCGGCTCTTCGGCGCCCGCCGGGAGGGCGACGACGAGCCCGCGGAATGAGCCGAGGGTCAATCGATCGATCTCGTCGCGCAGCGCGGGTCCGAGCGCGGCGGCTTGGTCGGGAAGCGCCGGCGAGCGAGCGGCGTCGTTCGCCCGACTCGCTTCCCGCGGCGTCGATTGTCCCGCATCCGCTACGCGCTGCGCCGCCGGCAGAAGGCCGACACCGCAGCACGCCGTCACCGCACCGATGAATAAGAGACGCCGCCGGCCCTGTTTGTCGTTCGTCATCGCGGATCTTCCCTGGGGTTCATTCGCGGTGTTTCCGGGAAGATGCTTCGCGCGTCGGGTTTCTCGGTTGAGCACGGGACGCGACACGTACGTGGCGGTTTGACGCTTTAGCGTGGACGCGTCCCCCCGTCGACTATCCCCGCGAGTCGCCCACGTTTGAACGTTTCGTTCCGCCGCTACTCGCGTGAGGCTTCCGCGTCGCGGAGCTCCATACCGGGCCTGCCGGCGGCGAGGGCGGAGCCGGCGCCGAGGGCGGAGCCGGCGCCGAGCGAGACGCGGCTTGGCTCGGGGGCGAGTCGCGTCTCGCCGCCCGTCCAGATGAAGCGGACGAGGCGTTTCACGTCGTCGAGGATGCACAACAGACACGGCAGGATGATGAGGATGATGAAGGTGGCGCTGGTGAGGCCGCAGGCGATCGTGATCGCCATGGGGATGAGGAAGCGCGCCTGGAAGCTCTGTTCGAGCATCAGCGGCAGCAGGCCCAGCACCGTCGTGATCGTCGTCAGCATGATGGCGCGGATGCGCGCCCGGCCCGTCGCGAGGCACGCGTCGAACACGCTCAAGCCCCGCTCGCGCGACGTGTTGAAGAACGACATGAAGATCAGCGAGTCGTTGACGACGACGCCGGTCAGGGCAATAAAGCCGATGAGCGAGAGGATCGTGAGGTCGAAGCCGAGGGCCCAGTGGCCGAGAATCATGCCGATCGTCGCGAACGGCACCGCCGTCAGCACGACGATCGGCTGCAAGTAGCTCGAAAAGAGCCAAGCGAGAATGACGTAGATCAGCACGACGGCGATGAGCATGCCCTGCGGCAGGGACGCCAGCGAATCGTTGACGTCCTTCTGGCGACCGCGCTCGAGCACGTCGATGCCGGGGTACGCCGCGGCGAGCGTGTCGAGCTTGGGACGCAGTTCCGCGGCGATCTGCTCCGTGTTCGCCGCGCGGCCCGTTTCGGGGTTGATCGTCGTCGTGTCGACGTCGGCGGTGACGGCGATCGCGCGGCGGCCGTCCAGCCGGCGGATGCTCGCGTATCCCTCGGTCTCGTCGATGCGGACGACCTCCGAGGCGGGCACCGCTCGGCCGTCGGGGGTGAAGAGATGCAATTGTTCGATCTTCGCCAAACTCCGCCGCACGTCCGCCGGCACGGTGACGCGGACGTCGACGTCTTCGCGGTCGCCGGCGAAGGTGTGGGCTTCGAGACCGAAGACGGCGGCGCGGACCTGCCGGGCGACGCTTTCCTGGGTGAAACCGAGTTCGCGGGCGCCGTCGCGGAGGAAGAAACGAAGCTCGCGCCGGCCCGAGTCGGCGTCGTCGGCGATGTCGCGCACGCCGGCCTTCTCGCGCATAAGCGTCTTCACCTGCCGGACCACCTCCATCATCCGGTCGGCGTCGGTTCCGACCACCGTGAAGTTCAGGTCCGTCCCGCCGGGACCCCCCGCGACCTCTTCTATGCGGATCGACTCGACCTCGGGCATCGGGGGGATCGCGTTGCGCAGCTCGTCGATGAGTTGCTCCGCCGAGCGGTCTCGCTGCTCGACGGGCGTCAGCTCCATGATGATCTGCCCGATGTGCGACGACGACGAATCCGGCACCGTTTCGTCCAGCGACGACACCAGCCCCACCTGCACGAACGCGGATTGCACCTCGGGCTGGGCGTTGACGAGGTCTTCGATGACGCGGATCGCCGCGTCCGTCTTGTCGGCCGGCGTGCCGATCGGCATCCGGAGCTGGATGTCCACGGTTTCGGCGTCGGACGAACCGAGGAACGTGAACTCGACCACGCGGCCGGCGACGAGGGCGAAACATGAGACGACGCACGCCAGAGCGATGGTCAGCGAGAGGTAACGCACGCGCAGCGCGACGCGCAGAGTGCCGGTGTACAACGGGATGATGATCCGGTTGAACAGCCCGTCGCGCCAGCGGTCGAAGCGGCGCTCGAGGCGGGTGAAGACGCCGACGCGGGCGCCGTTCTTCTTGACGCGGTCGAGCGCGTGCAGCGAATGCGCCATGTGCGAGGGCAGAATGAAGAGGCACTCGACCAGCGAGACCGCGAGCGCGCACGCCACGACCACGGGCAGCGCGCCGAGCAGGTCGCCGATGTTGCCCTCGATCATCGACAACGGCATGAACGCGCAGATCGTCGTCAGCACCGTCGCGATCACCGGCCAGTTCACCTGATTCGTCCCCTCCACCGCCGCCACGTCCGCCGGCTCGCCCTTCTCGTAGCGCGCCGTAATGTTCTCGGCCACGACGATCGCGTCGTCGACCAGTAGACCGATCACGATAATCAGGCCGAACATCGTCAGCAGGTTCAGCGTCACCCCCACGAAGTGCATGAACGCCAGCGTCCCCAGCAGGCTCACCGCCAAACCGACGGCGGTCCAGAACGCCACCCGGAAGTTCAGAAGCACGACGAGGGTGAGCAACACCAGCACGCCGCCCTGCAGCGCGTTGCGCGAAAGCAATTCGAGCCGCCCGACGATGAACCGGGCGAGATCGGTGGTGGTGAGCAGTTCGCCCGGGATCGGTTCTTCGGCGGCGCGGGCCGCGCCGAGCCGCCAGGCTTCGTGACGGGTCGAGACGGCCGACTCGTCGCCGGGCCGCCGCAGCAGGCTTCCGAACCGCTCGACCAGCGTCGGCTCGAACGCCTCGCCCCGCCGCCCCGCCGCGTACGCCTTGACCATCTCGGCGATCTCGACCGCGTCCTCGTCGCCTTCCTTGAAGACCGTCAGACCCACGTTCTGCCGCCCGTTGAGCCGGTTGCGGATGTCCACGTCCGCAAAGCCCGACCGCACCGACGCCACATCTTCGACGCGCAGTACCTGCCCCGATTCGGTCGCCTTGACCACGACGCGCCGCACCTCGGCTGCGGTCTCCTCAGCGCCCATGGTCCGGATCGCCACGTTCTCCGAGCCCGTCCGCACCGAACCGCCGGGCAGCTCGACCATCGCCGAGCGGATCGCTTCGGCGACCTGCGGCAACGACAGGCGATGCTCGAGCAGCAAGTCCGGCTTCGCCTCGACGATGATCTCGTTCGTCAGCGTGCCGAACTCGCTGATCGAGCCCATCCCCGGCAACGATTCGAGGTCGCGCCGCATCCGCCGGATCGCGTCCTTCAGCGTCTGCTCGTCCGTACCGGGCGTCGCTGCGATCGACAGGTTGATCGCCGGAAGGTTCGGCTCGATCAGGTCCACCGTGATGCGCTCGGACTCTTCCGGCAGGTCCTGCAGCGCGTCCATCTCGCGCTTCACCTCGAAGAGCGCTTCGTCGATGTCCACCGAGTCGTTGAACTCGATCGTGACCGACGCCACTCCCGTGCCTGCCGTCGTGTTAATCTCCTCGACGCCTTGCAGATCGCGCACGGCGTCTTCGATTTTGATCGCCAGCGACTGCTCGACCTCGTCGGGCGACGCGCCGGGGTAAGGCGCCGCGACGGTCACCAGCGTCGGGTCGGTCTCCGGAAAGAACTCTTTCCGAAGCGTCACGCCGAACGCGATGCCCGCGAAAATCAGCGCGAACATCACCAGGTTCGCCACCACCGGCTTGCGCACGCCGAACGACGAAAGGCTCACCGTTCACCCCCCGTCCCCCCCGGCGTCGCGCCGGCGCCCGCTTCCTCCACGTCCACGCGGTCGTCGCCCACGGCCTCGAGCGGCGGGGCCATCCCGCGCAGCAACTCGCCCGCCTCCGCGGCCTGCACCGGCGTACCCGGCAGCAGCGTCGTCACGCCGGACACGATGACCGCTTCCCCTTCCGACAGCGGCGTGCCGAGCCCGCTCTCCGTCGGTCGCTCGATCACGATCCACTCGGTCTCGCCCGCCAGCAGTTCGTCGAACCGGCCGTCCGTCGCGTCGATCCGCACGCCGGGCCGCACGCGACGCACCGCCGCACGACCGTCCTCGGCCACCACCAATACCGTGTCGTCGTCGCGCACCGACCGCCGCGGCAACACGATCCGCGGCGTCGTCCCGCTCGACTCCACCACCGCCGTCACGAACTGTCCGGGCTTCAACGGGATCGGCGCCCCCAGCGCGATCTCCTGCTCCACCACGGCGAACACCGTCACCGTCCGGTCCTCCGGGTCCGCCTCCGGCGCCACCCGTACGATCTCGCCCCGCCACGACCGTTCGTCGTCGCCCGTCGGTCGGATCACCGCCCGATCGCCCGGCGTAAGAACGCTCGCTGCGCTCACCGCCACACGCAGCGGAACCTCGATCCGCCCGGCGTCCACGATTCGCGCCACCGCGCTCCCCGCCGCCACACGCTCGTCTTCCTCGACGAACACGTCCTGCAAACGCCCGGCGAACGGCGCTCGGATCTCCGTCCGTTCCACGTTCAGCTCCGCCACACGCAGTTGCGCCCGCTCGGCCGCGATCTGCGCTTCCAGATTCGCTCGACGAGAAGGAACCAGCGTCAGCGACTCGCGAAGACGCTGCGCTTCCTGCAACGTGGTGTTCAGCGTCGTCCGCAGACGATCCAACTCGCTCGGCGAGCCCGCCCCGGCCTCGGTCGCCCGCCGGGCGCGGTCGAGGTCCTTCCGCGACAGCTCGACGCTCTCCTCGGCCAGCTCCAGACGCGTCTCCAGCGATTCCCGCTCCACCACCAGGCCGTCGAGCTGCGCCTCGAGCCCCGCGATCCGCCGACGCGACGCTTCCAACGCCTGAACGTACTCGTCCGCTTCCAACCGCGCGAGCAACTCGCCTTCTTCGACGCTCGCCCCTTCCTCGATCCGACCCGGCTTCTCGACGATCCGCCCCGAAACCTCCGCCGCCACGGTCGTCTGCCTGACCGCTCGGGTGGTCCCGAACGCCTGCCACTGCCGCACCGTCGGCACCCGCGCGGCCACCACCACCGGCACGCGCCTCGCAGCGTCGGCTTCCGGGTTGTTCACCGCCTCGGGCGCGGTCGCCGCGAGGCGGTTGAAAAGAAGCGCCGACGCCCCGAGCAGGATCAAACCCAGCAGAGCGCGCACCGCGACACGCGCCGCTGCGCTCCCGCGCCTGCCGCGTTCGGCTCGCGACGCCCCGGAATCGGCGTTCACCGGAGCGGGGCGCGTCGGCGTCGTCGCTGCGGCCCCTCGCGCGGCGCCGTTGCCCACCGCACCATCGTCCGCGGCCCGCGGCGATGGTTTGACCGGGTCCGCGGTCACCCGCTTGCCTCCGACCGCGGGCGCCGCCGCCGGCTCAGCCTCCGCGCCCGGCCCGCGGCCGTGATCCTCCCCGCCTCGTTCACTGTCCGCGTTCGCCATCGAAGGACTCGTCCAATCAAAGCAAGCAGGCGCCCGGCGACCGCCCGCCGCGGCCGCGTCGTCCCCCGCTTCGTTCAAGGTCGTACCCCCGGGGCGCCGGTTCCGCCGAGGTGGTCGCCGATCCTCCACGCAACCGGATGGGCCTCCATTCTATCGACGGCCACCCGCCACGATGCACCCCCGACGCCGCCACTCCGCCATCGACACCGGATCGCAACGCCCGTCCACACGGCTGCCAAAACGACACGTCGAACGCTCGCCGACCCCCAGCGGCGGCCGAGCGAACGCCACTCCGCTCGCGTTCGTCACGCCCGGCCCGACGGTTTCGGCACGCGGCTTGCACTCTCCCCACAAGCCGGCGTCACCGCACGCTCCCCGCCGCCGCCGCGGCCCTGCCAGCCCTTCGAACGCCGACGCCGGCGCCGGCTCCGACGAAAGGACCCCGCATCATGGATTTCTCGAGGCTCACCCAGAAAGCCCAACAAGCCCTCACCGACGGCCGCTCGATCGCGACGCGGCTCGGCCATCCCGAGACCGACGTGGAGCACGTCCTGCTCGCGCTCGTCGAACAGGCGGAAGGCCTCGTGCCCCGGTTGATGGCGCGTCTGGAAGTCGATCCGGCCGACGCCGCCGAACGCCTCCGCGCCGCGCTCGAGCGGCGCCCCTCGGTTTCCGGACCCGGGGCGCCGCAAGACAAACTGCTCATCACCGCCCGTCTCCAGGGCGCCCTCGTCTCCGCAGAAGAAGAAGCCGGCCGCCTCAAAGACGAATACGTCTCGACCGAGCATCTGCTGCTGGCCGTGCTCGGCGCGAAAGGCTCGGGCCGGGGCGAAGCGAACGACGTCCTCGACAAGCTCGGCGTCACGCGAGACACGCTGCTCGGCGCGCTCTCCAAGGTCCGTGGTTCGCAGCGCATCACCTCGGCCACGCCCGAAAGCACGTACGAAGCGCTCGAGAAGTACGGCGTCGATCTGGTCAAAGCCGCTCGAGCCGGCAAACTCGACCCCGTCATCGGACGCGACGCCGAGATCCGACGCTCCGTTCGCATCCTCTCGCGCAAAACGAAGAACAACCCCGTTCTCATCGGTGAGCCCGGCGTGGGCAAGACCGCCATCGTCGAAGGGCTCGCGCAGCGCATCATGCGCGGCGACGTGCCCGAAGGACTCAAAGAGAAGACCGTCGTCGCGCTCGATATGGGCTCGCTGATCGCCGGCGCCAAGTATCGCGGCGAGTTCGAGGAGCGGCTCAAGGCCGTTCTCAACGAAGTCAAATCCGCCGACGGCCGGATCATCCTTTTCATCGACGAATTGCACACCATCGTCGGCGCGGGGAAGTCCGAGGGCGCGATGGACGCCGGCAACATGCTCAAACCCATGCTCGCCCGCGGCGAACTCCGCTGCATCGGCGCCACGACCCTCGACGAATACCGCCAGCACATCGAGAAAGACAAAGCCCTCGAGCGTCGCTTCCAGACCGTGTACGTCGATCAACCCACCGTCGAAGACTCCGTCTCGATCCTGCGCGGCCTCAAAGAACGCTTCGAAGCGCATCACGGCGTCTCCATCCAAGACAACGCCCTCGTCGCCGCAGCCTCGCTCTCGCAGCGATACATCACCGACCGGTTCCTCCCCGACAAGGCGATCGACCTCATCGACGAAGCCTGCGCGATGATCCGTACCGAGATCGACTCGATGCCCAGCGAGCTCGACGAAGTCACCCGACGCGTCATGCAGCTCGAGATCGAAGAAGCCGCGCTCAAGAAAGAGAAGGACCCGGCCTCACGGCAGCGGCTCGACTCGCTGCGCAAGGAACTCTCCGACCTGCGCGAGAGGGCCGACTCCATGCGCGCTCAGTGGGAAAGCGAAAAAGAAGCCATCCACCATGTCCACGGTCTGCGGCAACAGATCGAGCGCATGCGCCACGACGCCGAGATCGCCCAGCAGAATTACGACCTCGACACGGCCGCTCAGCTCCGCCACGGCGAACTCCCACGATTGGTCGGCGAACTCGAACGCGCCGAAGCAGCGCTCGACGTCAAGCAGACCGCCGGCGGCGAGGCCCTGCTCCGCGAAGAAGTCACCGAAGACGAGATCGCCGAGATCGTCTCGAAATGGACCGGCATCCCCGTCGCCAAGCTCGTCGAGGGCGAGCGCGAAAAGCTGCTGCGCCTCGCCGACGTTCTACACGAGCGCGTCGTAGGCCAGAACGAAGCCGTGGACCTCGTCGCCGACGCGGTCATCCGCGCCCGCGCCGGCATCAAAGACCCACGCAAGCCGATCGGCTCGTTCATCTTCCTCGGACCCACCGGCGTCGGCAAAACCGAGCTCGCCCGCACGCTCGCGGCCACGCTCTTCGACAGCGAAGATCACGTCGTCCGCATCGACATGTCCGAGTACATGGAGAAGCACGCCGTAAGCCGGCTGATCGGCGCGCCCCCCGGCTACGTCGGCTACGAAGAGGGCGGCCAGCTCACCGAAGCGGTGCGCCGTCGGCCCTACTCCGTCGTGCTCTTCGACGAGATCGAGAAGGCCCACTCCGACGTGTTCAACGTCCTGCTTCAGGTGCTCGACGACGGACGCATCACCGACGGCCAGGGCCGCACGGTCGACTTCAAGAGCACCGTCGTCATCATGACCTCGAACATCGGTTCGCAGCACCTCCTCGAAGGCGTCACGCCGTCGGGTCAGCTCACCAACGACGCCCGATCGGCCGTGCAGTCCGACCTCCGCCGCTCGTTCCGACCCGAGTTTCTCAACCGCGTCGACGACGTCGTGCTCTTTAAGCCGCTGCAACTCGACGAGATCAAGCGCATCGTCAAGCTGCTCGCGGCCGACCTCGCCCGTCGCCTCGCCCAGCGGCGCATCGACCTCAACATCGACGATGACGCCGCCGAGTTCATCGCTGAAACCGCCTACGACCCCGTCTTCGGCGCTCGGCCCCTCAAGCGGTACCTCTCCCACGAAGTCGAAACCAGGCTCGGCCGCCGCATCATCGCCGGCGAGATCGCCGAGGGCGACACGGCCGTCGTCACCGTCGAGGACGGTTCCCTGCACGTCGCCGTCCAACGCGACGAACCCGCGACAACGTCCTAAAACCTGCCGCTTCCGCGCTCCCTGCCTCTTTCGCCGCCTCACCCCGGCCAACCCGCGTCCTCGCTCCAAGGCCGGTCGGCATCCGCCGATCGGCCTCGTTGTTTGCGACTTGATCGGGTGGCGCCCCACCACTTTTCGTCCCCAACCGCCCGTCGCCCCAATTCGGCTTCATGAAATCGTTGGTGCGGCCCGCCGCAACCCGTACCTTACACACGACGTATGGGCGTCAGTCCGGCGAGCACTCGCCCGCTCGCAGGTGAGCCGCGATGCGGCCTCAGAGAGGAGCAGAAGACCGATGACCAACGCGACCGACGAGCGGCGGCAACGGCTTCACGACCTGATCGACCTCGCCCGAGCGACACGCGGCCTCACCAGGGCCTCCCTCGGAAAGGCGCTCGGACGCGATCCCACCAAGGTCTACCCCGAATCCGGCAACCCAAAGACCGACTTCCTCGTCTCCCTCGCGGGCATCCTCGAGTGGCCCGCCGGCGACGTCATCGAGTTCATCTGGCAGGGCGAAAGCGGCCCGATGTGCGCTTCGTCCATCGCCACGCTCAACACCAAGTCGCGCAAGAACGCCGCCCCGCTTCCCGATTCGTTCGAGGGCCTCTTCGACGTCGCCCGCGACAATCATAAGAACGGCGACTACCGCGCAATGGTCGACACCGCGCGACGCATGTACGCCGTCGCCGAGAACGAAGACCGTAAAGCCTTCGCCTGCGCCATGGAAGCCTCCGCCTGGGACGGCCTCGGACGCTACACACAGGAAGTCGACGCCTGCCGGCGCGGCCTCGCCCACAAGGGCGTCTCCTGCTACACCCGCAACATCCTCCGCGCCGACCTCGCCAACGCCTGGTACTGCCTCTGGGACCTCACCCCCGCCCTCGGCACAGCCACCTTCCTGCTCGAGCATTACGACGCCAACCCGCCGAAGCGCAAGCTCGACGAGAAGCGGCCCGCCTTCGTTCGTTACGTTCGCGGCCACACCCGCCGCCGACTCGCCAGCACCGAGCCCGACCTCGCGCTCGACCACTACCGCCTCGCCGTCCAAGACCTCAGACGAGCCCGCGAAGACTACGTCCGCCTCGCCGAGGAACTCGACGACCGCTCGCTGCTCGGCATCGCCAACACCTGCAAGGGCGGAATGGACGAATGCCTCGTCGAGCTCGGCGAACTCCCGCCGCGCGAAGCCGTCGACGAAGCCGTCGAACTCGCCTCCAAGCCCGCGTCCCACGACCTCACCGGCGACGAAATCGAATCCATCGGATGGCGCTGCGTCTTCGCCTCCAACATCACCCTCCGACACCTCACCGGACGCGAACTGCAGGAAGCCATGCGCCTCCTCACCTCCCGCGCCCTCGATGCCGCCGAGCACCTCGACAACTGGGCCATGCGCGAACGCGTCTTCACCATTCAACTTCATCTCCACCGAACGCTCACCGACACCACGGGCCTCGATCTGCCGCTTACTATCGACTCCCACGAGCGAACGCTCATCACCCAAGCCATGGGCCGGTTCCCGGGCTTCCGCCCCATCGGGTGGGACCTCCTCTCCAGAGCCACAGTCGTCGAACGGAAAGGCGGTGCCGCGTGAACACGCCCCGACGCCTTATCAATGCTTCGTCTCTTCTCCTCGCCGTCGCCATCCTCGGCCCCGCCCCCACAGCGCTCGCCGGAGACGACCACCCGGCCCTCCGCGGTGACGCCCACCTCAAAACCGGTCACGGAGACGTCGTCAACGCCTCCAGCGACGGCGAGACCCTGGGCGGCGACGCGGGACTCGATCTCGTCGCACATACCGACGTGCCCGATCTTCCGCCGGACGACACCGGCTCGGGCGATGAACCAGAACCCACCGCGTTCACCTCGTCGCCCGACGATCCCCCCGCTTCGCCCGGCTCGCCGTTCGACGCGGCTCGCGACGACGGCCCGCTCACCGTCACCGATTTCCTCGGCGCATCCGGGCCCCTGCGTATTTTCCCGGGCGATCTTGGCCGGCCCGTCGCCGACCTGCCGGACCCGTTCTTGTCGGGCCCCAGCCTGAACGGTTCGCCGAGCCTCGGCTTCGACGCTCCTCTCGACGGCTCCGACGCCAACGCTCCAACGGGCGGCGCCACACCGAGCGCCATCCCCACACCCGGCGCCGTCACCATCCTCACCATCGCCGGCGCCGCCGCTCTGCGACGCCGACGCCGCTGACGGCCCGCTTCCACCGTCCAACTGCCGTCACCCCCCGGCGGACGGGCACCGAAACCAATCATCGAGCGGACGACAATCGTCCGCTCGTTCTTTACTGCCGCATCCCCCTCGCGAGAGCCGACGGCGAGTGGGCGACGCGTTCTCCTCGCCCAGCATCCGAAGCTCCAAGCCCCCGCCCCGCCTCAATCGCCCTTGTGTTTCGTCGCGTGGACGACGTTCGCGTCCGGCGCGGCGTCGCGGCCGCCGTCGCGCACCGCCACGATGTTCTCGACCGTCACCTCCGCGATCGCCTCCACCGCCTCGCGTGTAAAGAAGCCTTGGTGCGAAGTCACCAGCACGTTGGGAAACGTCAGCAGCCGAGCCAACGTGTCGTCGGTGATTACCGCCTCGGACAGGTCGCGGAAGAAGAAGTCGCTCTCCTCCTCGTACACGTCGATGCCGAGCGCACCGACCTTCTTGCTCTTCAACCCGCGGATCACCGCCTGCGTGTCGATCAGCCCGCCCCGGCTCGTGTTCACCAGCATCACGTCGTCGCACATCGAACCGATCGCCTCGTCGTCGATCATGTGCCGCGTCTCGGGCGTGAGCGGCGTGTGCAGGCTGATCACCCGGCTGTCGCACAGCAGCCGCTCGAGCTCGACATACTCCCCGCCGAGCGCTTTCACGTCGTCGTTCTCGCGGATGTCGTACGCCAGCACTTTGCAGCCGAACCCGCTCGCGATGCGCGCGAAGTTGGCGCCGATCTTCCCGGTCCCGACCACGCCGACCGTCTGCCCGTGCAGGTCGAAACCCATCAGCCCGTCGATCGCAAAGTTGCCGTCGCGCACGCGGTTGTACGCCCGATGAATCTTCCGATTCAGCGCCAGCACGATCCCCATCGCGTGCTCCGCCACGGCGTTGGGCGAGTACGCCGGCACTCGCAAAACCAGCAGGTCCAACTCGTGCGCCGCGTCGAGGTCCACATGGTTGAACCCCGCCGACCGCGTCACGATGAACGACACCCCCGCCTCCTTCAGCTTCTCGAGCACCGCCCGATCGCACACGTCGTTCACGAACACCGCCGCGCAGTCGTAACCCCCGGCCAGCGGCGCCGTGTGTTCGTTCAGCCTCGCGTCGAGGAACCGCATCTTCAGACCCGCCGACTCCGCCCGCTCGGACAACAACTCGCGATCGAACCGTTTCGTGCTGTAGACGATCACCTTCATCGGCGCCGCTTCCTTCCTCGCTCGCCCCTCGCCCGGATCACGATGCTACGCCTCGCGACCAAAGACGCGCCGCCTCGGCCCCATCCACCCCGCCCGCCGCCGCGAATGGGCCGATCTCCCCACGTCCACCTCTCGCCAGCAAGCGAACCATCTCGTATTGCTCAGGCCACATTCTGCAAGGCGAACGGACCGACCATGACCGCAGCTTCGAAAGACGAGTCCCGCTACACCAAGCCGAAACTACGCGAACGGCTCAAGGAAGAGATCAAGCAAGGCGACAAAGGCGGCAAGCCCGGCCAATGGTCCGCCCGCAAGGCGCAACTGCTCGTCCAAGAATACGAGAAACGCGGCGGGGGCTACACCGACGACAAGGGCCCGCAACAAAAGAGCCTCGAGAAGTGGACCGACGAAGAGTGGCAGACCAAAGAGGGTGACGGTCGTGCGCGCAAAGGCTCGAACAAGCGCAGCGAGACCAAACGCTACCTGCCCAAGAAGGCATGGGAGCAGCTTTCCGACGAAGAGAAACGCAAGACCGACGAGCGCAAACGCAAGGCGTCCAAGCAGGGCCGACAGTTCGTGCCGAACACCGACAAAGCCAAGCGGGCCGGCAAACGCGCTCGTTCCGGCGGCTCATCCGCCGACACCGGCTCCGGCTCGCTCGAAAGCCGCACCAAAGATCAGCTCTACCATCGCGCGAAAGAACTCGACATCGCCGGCCGGTCCGATATGAGCAAGGCCGAACTCATCGACGCCATCCGCAACCACAACGGCTGAGCCTCCCCTCCGCCGCACCGCTTCGCAACGACCGTCGCTCACGCGTCCCGTCCGTGACCAAACCCGTCCGCGACGCGTCGGCGCCCTCGAATCCCGATTCGCCCCCTCTACAATCGACCGATGGACGCCGATCGGACGATCCCGACGCCCGCTCCGACCGAGTCGCCACTCGCTCCGGTCTGGCAAGCCGTCGCCGACGAACACCGCGCCATCCGCGGATGCGTGATCGACGCCCGCCGGCGGCTGCTGGGCACCTGCGCCCGCGCGCTCGCCGTCATCGCTCTCACGTGCATCGTCTGGTTCATTCTGGGAGGCCAAGTCGTCGACGCGACGCGCCTCGTCCTCCGAGGCTCCGCCGACCTGTTCGCCGCGATCCAGTACGCCGCGCTCGCCGTCGCCACCGTCGTCGCCTGGTATCTCGCGCTCGTCGCGTTGTACCGCGCTCGTCACGCACACAAAGTCGCCCGCCGCTGGGCCCGCGGCGTTCCCTTCGACTGCCCCGCATGCCGCTACCCGCTGCCCGCACCGACCGCCCGTTGCCCCGAATGCGGTTGGATCGTCCGAACCGCGTCGCCGCGCTGAACCCTCAGCCGGCCGTTGCGACCGAACCGGGCAGCCGCGGCGGAGCGCTTGCATCGTCGTGAGGAACGGCCGCGACCGCTTCTTCGCCGTACGCCTGCGCCGCCGCCCGGCTCGCCGTCAGCCGAAGCGACCACACAAACGTCAGCCCACACAGCGCGAGGAAGAACGCGCCGAGCGCCTGATGCGCCGTCGCGCCCAGCACCGCCGCGACCGGCTGCTCCGTCGTCAGCCCCGTGCCCGACCCCGCTTTCCCACCGTAGTGCGGCACCGCCGCGAACATCGCCACCCAACCCAACGCGAACTGCGCGAGCACCACGCCCAGCAGCCACTTCGCCGTCCGCCGCAGCGTCGGATCGTCGCCGTGCCGGCTCAGCATCCGGAACGTCGCCACCGCCGCGAACAGCACCAGCAGCGACCCCATCGTGATGTGCACGAACAGCATCAGCACCGACTCGTGATGCCGCACCGCCGCGCCGAAGATCAGTTGCACCACCGCAGACGCGAACAACAGCCCGGCGCACCAACGCAGCAACCCGTCGCGCGGCAACGCCTCGACGCCGTCGCCCCGCTCCGCCGACCGTCGGGCCCTCTCCCGAGCCCTCGTCCAAGCCGGCGACACCATCGCCGCCGCGATCGCGATGAACACGAACGTGAGTTGGCCCGACACGCCGTGCGCCAGCGCGAGGTTGATCGACGTCGTGTTGTCCACCGTCAACGCGAAATTCGCCGTCTCCGCCCGGCCCGAGTACACCGTCTCGCGAGCCTGATCTTTCCACTGCGAGACGTCCGTCGATCCGTCCGCCGCGATCACCCGAAGCCCGCCCAACAAGCCTTGGATCGTGATGAGCGTCAACGCGAGGCCGGCAAGCCACGACGCCCATCCGCGACGCAGCGCCGGCGTCCCGGGCGCCGCCGCTCCCGGCGCATCGGGCGCGTCCCGGCCGGCGCGACGACCCGTCAGCATCCGCGCCAGCGAGAACACGAACAACAACAGGCAACCCAGCCCCGCCAACGCCCCGAACAGCCGGTGCATGTGCTCGTAGTAGATCCCGCCCGTCATCTTCGATAACGGGTACAGAAACATGTTCGCCGTGTACGAATTGGGCCAGTCCGGCACCGCCAGCCCCGCCTCGTGCGACGTCACCAACCCGCCCGTCAGCAGCACCGGCACCACGCCCAGCGCCGCCAGCACCGCCAGCCGCGCGTGCCACCGGTCGGTCGACGCACGCAGCCGCGACCAGCCCGGTGCGATCACCCCGCCGAGCCACGCGAACGCCACGCCCGCGACGCCCGACGCCCCCAAGAATCCGAGCGCCATCGCCCCCGCGTTCGGCACCGGCGCCGATCCGCCCGCCGCCGGCGGCTCCGACAACACCGAGCCCAGAATCATCAGGTTGCACGACCCCGCCAGCAGCCCCGCAACCAGCCCCGCCCGCACAAGCCGCTCGCGCGGCGCCGCCCCGCCCAGCAAACCCAACACCGATCCGAACGCCGCGATAAGGCACATGCCCACCACCGCTTTCCCGCCGGCCGACGTCGGCGCGAGACCCGGCAGATGCGTCACATACCCGACGCACCACATCGCCAGCGCCGCCCCGAATCCATGGACCAGCGCCGCCGGCAGCCAGTGGTCGCCCGCCGACGCACGCGCCGGCATCGCACCGCTCGATTCGGCTTCTCCAACTCGTTCATTCATGGCGACGAAGTCTAGGAACCCGCGCCCGGATCGACTCCCGCCGTTCCCGCCTCGCCGCGAAAATTCCCGCCCCGCAGCAACCCGCCGCGCCGCCCCCGGGGCCCGCCGCGCCACCAGATCGCCCGGCGACCACACCGACCCACGCCCGCCGTCGACCTACCCTCCTCCGCTCCCCGCCGTGCTCGATGCGGGGGCTCTCGCCCGTCACCAATCGCCCGGAACGGACCTCGTCATGACCCGCATGCTCGTCAAGAACGTCGTTGAAGACTTCGACCGCTGGCGCCGCGTCTTCGACGCGCAGCGAGAGCCGGCACGCGTCGCCGGACTCGAGACGCTCCACATCTGGCGCGACGCCGACCGCCCCCACATCGCTTACGTTCTGTTCAGCGTCGCCGACCGCCGACGCGCCGACGCCTTCGTACACGACCCCGCCTCCGCCAAAGTCGGCGAAGACGCCGGCGTCCTCGGCGGCGAACTCACCTACCTCGAACACGTCGATTGATCGCCCCGCGACCGCCACGGCCACGGCCCGAATCCGTTCGCCTCGATCGGGCCGAACCCCGACCACCCTCCGCCTTTCAGGACCTCTCACCATGCTCATCCTCTTCGACGTCGACGCCACCCTCATCACCACCGCCCGCGCCGGCGTCCACGCGATGGGCCGCCACGGCCGCAACACGTTCGGCGAGCATTTCGACGAAAACCGCGTCGAATATTCGGGCCGCATCGACCCGCTCATCATCCACGACCTGCTCGTCGCGCACGACATCGAACCGACCCCCGACGCCGTCCAGGCCTTTCGCCTCGGCTACAGGGAACACCTCACCGATCTGCTCAATCCCGACGCCGGCGACTCTCCGGCTCAGCCCTGCCCGGGCGTGCCCGAACTGCTCGACCGCCTCGAAGCCGTCGACGGCCTCACGCTCGGCTTGCTCACCGGCAACTTCCCCGACACCGGCGCCGTCAAGCTCGCCGCCGCCCGCATCGACATCGCCCGCTTCGACATCCGTGTCTGGGGCGACGACTCTCCGAACCAGCCCCCCACGCGTGACCAGCTCCCGGGCGTCGCCCTCGAACGATTCCACCAACGCACCGGCGAGCCGATCGACCCCCAGCACGTCCTCATCGTCGGCGACACGCCCCACGACATCTCTTGCGCTCGAGCCCACAACTGCCGCGTCCTCGCCGTCGCCACCGGCGCCTACTCCACCGAGCAACTCGCCCAAGCCGATCGGACCGTCGACGATCTCTCTCAAACCCACGACATCGTCGACTGGATGACCGCGCCCCTCCGGGCCTGAGCCGCGGCCGTCCCCCCCAACCAGCGTTACCCCCGCGCCCACCAAGCAGCGCCGACCGCCGATCGCCCCGACCCGCCCCGCCGGTGTCACTCCCCATCGGCGCCTTGCTCACAACTTTTTCGCCTCACTCTTTGCGCTCCCGCCGCGCGGTTGCTGTTGCTTGAGATAAGGCGCCCCGTCGGCGCCCACCTCAGACGCGGGCGCCAGCAGCGCTCTCGCGTCCGCGCTCCCACCGCACGCTCCCAGAGAAGAGGCCACACATGAACCGCAACCGGACCGTCAGCCCCCTCCTCACCGCCGCCGCCACGCTCGCCCTCCTCGCCGGCGCCGCGAACGCCCAAACCACGCTCTTCGTCGACGACAACGGCCCCAACGACCCGGGTCCGTTCAACCCGAACGTGTCCGATCCCAGCGAGAACGGCTCGTCGAGCAATCCGTTCGACAAAATCAACGAGGCGATCGACGCCGCGGTGAGCGGCGACACCATCGTCGTCCGCCCGGGCACCTACTTCGACACCGTCGCCCTCGACACCGACGGCAAAGCGATCACCATCACATCGGAAGCGGGACCGAGCGTGACGTTCGTCGAAGGCTTCGCCGTCAGCGGTTCGATCTTCAACATCGACTCGGGCGAAGGCCGCGACACCGTCATCGAAAGCCTCACCATCCAGGGAGGCGCCGCCGTCAACGCCGGCGCCATGGACGTGGCCGGCGCCTCGCCCACACTCCGCAACCTCGTCTTCCGCAACAACATCGCCAGCAACGACGCCGGCGCCCTCTTCCTCCGAACCGGCAGCCGGGCCCTCGTCGACGCATGCCTCTTCGAAAACAACCTCTCCACCGACCAGGACACCGCGGGCATCGACGGCGGCGCCGTCTTCGTCCTCGCCGCATCGCCCACCATCATCAATTCGACCTTCCGCGCCAACGAAGCCCGCCAGGGCGGCGCCATCGGCATCTTCGGCAGCACGAGCGTCGTCGACATCATCGGCTGCCTCTTCGAAGACAACCTCACACGCGTCGACGGCGCCGTGCACGTTGACGCCGGCGCCGACGTCACCATCCGCCTCTCAACCTTCCTTCGCAACTCCGCCAACGGCGGCGCCGCCCTCTTCTCCAACGCCAGCACCGTCCTCGTCGATCGCTGCGAATTCCTCGGAAATTTCCTCAACGCCGCAGGCGGAGGCGGCGCCGTGCTGCTTGACAGCACGTCCTTCACCGCCACCAACTCCATCTTCGTCGGCAACACCTCGCCCAACGACGGCGGAGCGGTCTTTCTCCGCGACAACGCCGACGCCTTCTTCGAGAACTGCACCGTCACAGCGAACGAAGCAGGAGACGCCGTTGGCGGCATCTTCGTGACAAACGGTTGCACCGCGATACTTCTCAACTCCATCGTTACCGGCAACATCGACCTCCGCCCCACCAACGTCCCCGACTTCGGTGGCACAACCACCGACTCCGCCTTCATCGCCTCTTGGTCGATCGTCGATACCTCGGGCCTCCCCGCCGGCGCAGACTTTGGTCCAGGCCTCTTCACCGCAACGCCCGCGCAACTCTTCGCCCGCCTCCCCTCGCCCGGCCCCGACGCCGTCTGGGGCACCGCCGACGACGACTACGGCGACCTCTCCCTCCTCCCCACCGCGCCCGCCATCGACGCGGGGTCTTCGGTCGACTACACCGGACCGCTCGCCGACCTCGCCGGCGTCGATCGGGCACAAGACGACCCCGACACCGCCGACATGGGCTTCGCCATCGCCACCCCCACGATCGACCTCGGCGCCTTCGAGTTCCCCATCGCCGCCGCCGACCCCACGCCCTGCCCGGGCGACCTCACCGGCGACGACGCCGTCAACGCCGACGACCTCCTCGAAGTCCTCGGCAACTTCGGACAGACCTGCCCCTGATGTTCACCCCGCGCGAGGCGGCCGCACCGCGACCGCTCGCGCTTTCCCTTCGCCCTCGCTCCCGAACGCCCGCATCGACTCGCACACACCCACCCAGAGAGGAAATCTCTCATGAACACCCTGAAGCACGCGGCATGCGCCGCCGCCCTCGCCGTCACAGCTTCTGTGAGCCTCGCTCAGCAGACCATCACCGTCCCCACCGACTTACCCACGCTCGAGCTCGCCCTCAACCCCGCCGTCTCGGGCCTCGCCGCGGGCGACACCATCGAACTGCTCGGCACCGCCGGCTACTTCGGCGCCTACACCATCACGACGCCCGACATCACCATCCGCGGCGTCGGCGCCACGCCCATCGTCATCAACCCGTTCAACACCGGCCGCGCGTTCACCGTCACCGACACCACCACCGGCTCCCTCACGCTCGAAAACCTCGAGATCCGTAACGGCGACGCGGGCGCCCAAAGCGGCGGCGCCGTCTATTCCATCAGTTCGGACCTCGTCCGAATCATCGACTGCGACTTCATCGACAACGCCGCGCTCTCCGGCGGCGCCGTCTTCGTCGTCGATGGCGACCTCGAGATTGTCGGCTCCAACTTCACCAACAACGAAGCCGCAACCTTCGCCGGCGCCGTACGCAGCGGCGGCGACGGCGTCCGCGTCAGCATCAGCGGGGCGACGTTCGTGGGCAACCACGCCTTCGCCGGAAACGGCGGCGGCCTCGACCATTCCGGCGCCGGCTCGACCCTCGACGTGTCCGACTCGGTTTTCTCCATGAACTCCTGCACCATCGCCGGCGGCGGCGTGTGGTCCAACTTCGCCGTCCGCAACACGTTCCGCAACGTCGACTTCCTCGACAATACCGCGGCCGGCACCGCCAGCGCCGACGCAGGCGGCGCCATCGTGGTCGGCTCCGCCAGCGTCCTCGTCGAAGATTGCGACTTCGAGCGCAACACGTGCCCCGGCAACGGCGGCGGCCTCCGCTTCTCCGATTCCGTCGGCGTGATCGTCGACTCGCGCTTCCGCGAGAACGAAGCTTCCGCAGGCGGCGCCTTCCTCGTCGTCGGCTCGGCCGCCGACGCCGCCATCTACAACAGCACCTTCACCGACAACTCCGCCCGACTCGTCGGACCCGAAAGCAACCGCGGAGGAGCCATCCAAGCGATCACGAGTTCCGGAACCGTCGGCCTCCGCGTCTTCAACTCGCTCTTCACCGGCAACACCGCCGTCACCGCAGGAGCGATAGACGTCTCCAACAACGCCAACGTTGTCGTCACGAACTGCACTTTCTTCGAGAACGACGCCGACACGATCGGCGGCGCCGTCAGGCGGAGTTCCCCCTCCGCCACCGCGATCGTCAACAACTCGATCGCGTTCGGTAACTTCCCCTCCGACTCGCAGATCGCCGTCGGCGGGCAGGGCCTCGACGAGGTCAACTTCTCGCTCATCGAAGGCGGATACACCGGCGTCGGCGTGAACAACATCGACGCCGATCCCCTCTTCGCCAACCCCGCAGCCGGCGACTTCTCGCTCCTCCCCGGCTCGCCCGCCATCGACGCCGGCTCTTCCGCACGCTACGGCGCCGGGCCGCTCTCCGACCTCGCCGGCGCCGTCCGCGGTCAAAACGACCCCGCCACCCCCGACATCGGCGAAGCCATCGTCGGCGCCGTCATCGACGTCGGCGCCTTCGAGTTCAACCCCGCCGCCACCGACCCCACGCCCTGCCCGGGCGACCTCACCGGCGACGACGCCGTCAACGCCGACGACCTCCTCCAAGTCCTCGGCAACTTCGGGCAGACCTGCCCCTGAAACGCGCCGCGTCGCAACACCGTCTCCCTCGATGTCGCGCGGCGACGAACCAGCATCGACACGTCTCCCACCGCGCGCCGGGCTCACCAAGCCCGGCGCCCGTTTCGCTCAACGACGCCCCTGGTTCCGCATCGCGTTGAGCTGCATCTCCAACTGACGCTTGATCATCGCGTGCTCGAACGGCGAAATCCCGTAACGGTTCATGTCCAGCGAGATCGCCGACAACCAGTCGCCTTGCACCGGCTCGTAACCGGCCTGCACCGCCAGCCGATCCACGAGATCCTTCATGTGACCGGCGCCGTAGATGATCGCGATGTCGTCCCAACCCTTCTCAGCCGCTTCCGACTCCAACACCGGCAGCAACTCGTCCATGATGACCTGATTGCGTTCCTCGATGATGACTTGCAGCACCTCGCGACCCAGCGGCGACGCCTCCGACTTCAACAAATCGTCCGCGTGCTGCAACATCTCGATCATCATAAGCTTCACTCGCGGCGGCGCGCCGGGCATCACGTCGATCATCGTGAGAAGGAAGTTAACGAGCGTGCCCGAAAGGCCGGTGCCCTGAAGCTGGCCGAAGAGCACGTCCGGATCGCCGCCGAGTTCGCGGATGCGGTCGCGCACCTCCGACATGGTCATGTCGGCGCTCCGCCAGTTCTCGCCCGACTCGTCCATCTCGTCGAGCTGGAACGTCAAGCGGAGCACCTCTGCGAGGCGGGCCTGCACACCGGGCGCCTCGCCGGTCTCTTCGGGCGCAAGGGCCGGTTGATCCGAGAAACGCAGGTCGGCGTCGGCGCCGTCGCCGCCGGGTTTTCCGTCGGCGCCGTACGAGACGACATCGAAGGCGTCGCCTTCGGTTTTCTGTTTCATCACGACGACAAGCGGCTCGCCCCAGCCGTCTTCGTCGACGGCCCCGAGCCAGTTGAGCGGACGCATCATCCCGTGCTCGCGGAGGTAAGCGGCGAGTTCGTCGAGCGACATCGGCGCCTCGTGGCCGTGCTCCTCGGCGTGCCGGTGCGTCTGCGTGAGGAACGTGCCGACCATGCGAAGCCGATCCTCCGTCCGCTGCACCGCCTCGCCGGTGGTGCGCGGCGGGGTTTGCTCGGCTCCCGCGGGCTTCACGCCCTCGAAGAGCACCAAGTCCTTCACGTCGAGCATCTCCTGAAGCTGTTCGTAGAACGGGCGGTCGGCCACATGCACGGCGCCCGCGACCGTCAGCGTCGGCCCGTCGCCCTCCATCGGTTTGAACCGTCGCACCGCGACCTGCAACTGCACCACACGGTCCTCGGTCTCCACCGCGCGAACCCATGGCCGCTCAGCGAGGGGCGTCTGATCGTCGCTGCTCTCCGCGTCAGCGTCCGACGCGCCCCGCGACTCCGCGGCCCCTGCTTCCGTGTCGGCTTGGGCCCAGGCGACGGCGGGCGAGAGCAGCATGCCCAGCAACACCGCCGACGCGGCGACCACAGCGGCGCAAACACGCCACGCGTCGCGGATCGCGAGGAACAGTCGGCGGAGAAGATCACCAAAAAGCGTCGGCATCGGCATCGGCAGCGTCCTTTCACGGCCGCCGCACCAATCGGCAGCCGAATCGAGACCAATGGTAGGGCGACCGCCACGCGGGGTTTCACGCGTGGCGTCAGCGGACGTCCGTCCGCGCGAGCCCAACGCCCACCAGTCCCCAGACCCCACGGGGTATCCCGTCCTAGCTACCGGGAAGCCTCTGTTGACGAGAAACAAGAACACGGTACATTCCCGTCTCACCGCAAACGCAGAAGATAAAAATGAGACGCTTTTGCACACTGTCAGCCTCGGTCTTCATCACCCTGATGCCGCTGATCGCCTCCACCGCTTCCGCAAGTTCGGCAGGGCTCAGCGACCTGAACGGCGATGGCCACGCCGACGCTCTTCTGGTCGACCCGTCCGGCACAGGCGACGTTCTTGCAACCGACGGCCCGAGCGGCGTCGTGCTGTGGCGCGCCGAGCGAGGGGCCGCTGCGGTCGCCGAGGCGATCGTCGGCCCGGATCTCACGGGCGACGGAATCGGAGAGGTGATCTTGAGTCGCCCGCTCGACGCCCGATGGCAGCCGTCGGGCGGCTCGGTCGAGTTTCTCGACGGCTCGAACGGCAACCAACTCTTCACTTGGTCCGGAGCGAGCGGTTCGCATCTCGGCGAGGGGCTCGCACGTCTCGACGACATGACCGGCGACGGTGTCGATGAGGTGGCGGTCTCGATGGTCATGTACGACGAGCAAGGGTGGGCATGGGGGCGCGTCCTGATCGTCGACATAATGAGCGAGCGGGTGGTGGCGGCGATCAAAGGGGCGACCGCCGGCGACGGCTTCGGCGCCACGATGGCACAGATCGACGACTTCGACGGGGACGGATTCCGCGACCTTGCGATCGCGGCGCCGCGGTTCGATCACGGCGAAGGCGAGCCGGTGGGACGCGTGTACGCCTTCGCGGGCGGCATCCGCCTCGGCTTCAGGCAGATCGTCGAAGCACGGACGGGCGCTCTTGTCACCATCGACAACCAGGATGCAACGGCATCGCGGTTTGCTGGCGCGTTGCTCCGGGGACGGCCGCATAGCGGGGTGCCCACGCTGTTGACTCTGTCTCTGACCGCCACATTCGAATCGGACGGCTCGGTGGCAGCGTCGCGATGGAGCCTGGCCGAAGGAGAGCGGCTCGAAGACGCCGCACTCGCGATGAACGGAGCCGCGGCCACGGTGGCCGGTGACGTCGATGCGGACCATGAGGTGACCGCGCTCGACCTCGCGGCCGCCGCCAGTGTCGCCGGGCACTCGACGAACTCCGTCCCCGGTTACGCCGCGGCTGACGCCGATCTCGACGGGGTGATCGAAGTTGCTGATCTCGTGACCGTGATGGCGGCGGTCGGGGAGCGCACGGAACTCGCGAGTTGGGGGTTCAACGACCGGTCCGACAAGACCGTCCTCAGCCTGCTGTCTGTCGGCGCGACGGAGCCGGCGTCGCCTCGACAGGTCGACGCCGCAGCCGCCGCGAGTCTCGGCGCATCGGCGTGTCAGCGCCCTCTGTGCGTCGCGCCGCCGACGCTCCCGGACGACTTCGGCGACGGAGACGACGACGGCGTCGTCGAGCCCGACGACGGGCCGGGTATTGACTGGGACGACTTTCTTCCGGACGTCCTCGAACCCCGTCACAGCGAGACGCAGCTCCCGGGGGGCCACGATCCGGGCCTGCTGCCGAAGTACCCACCCGGCGATACGGGGCCGCAGATCGTCTCGCTGTGGCATATGGAGCATCCCGACACCGGGCGGCTCTCGGGATTGTTGAACGTCAACACCGGCCACTTCGATGACGACCTGATCCCCGCGTACGCCGATGGGAGAGACGCGACGGATAACCCGGACGATCTCGGCTGGCAAGAGCGCATCGCATTTGTCGCGATATCCCCGTTGATGCCCTTGCTTGACGCGGACGGCATGTCGACGCCCCGGGTCCGTGTGGACTACCCCGGCGCGCCAACGCCCGCAACATCGGGGCCCCCGGACTACCAGCCGGAAGGCCTGCTCCGCGTTTGGACCTCAATCAACCCCAGGGACGGTGCACATCCAGCGGACGACGCCGCATTGGGCGGACAGTTCGTGACCCCAGGGCGTCTTTACAGCTTCGAGGATTTGGGCGTTACCACGGGAATTGTAGACGATCTTTGGCGATCTCGCTACTTTGTCATTTTGTACGTCGAAGCATTGGCCCACACCGACGGCGTGCCAGCGGAAGTGACGATCGACTTCGGAGACGGCGACGTCGTCTCGTTTGACGTGTACCCGGTCGGGTTGGAAGTGGTGAGCGAAGATGGCCCGGTTTCGCGGGCCCTCCCGATGTCCGAGTGGACCCCCCAGTTAGAGGCGGACGTCGTCTCGTGGGGGTTGAACGACGGGGGGGAGGTCGAACTCCGGGTCATTGGGTCGTACCGCGATCGCCTGACGGACCTGATGCCCGACGCCGCGGGAGCAGCGGGAGTCGAGTTCGTGGTGAACGGCGAGGTCGTGACGACCGTGCCCGCCGCGACGAATCCGCGCGGCGACATGTGGGGCCTGATCGACACCTCAACCGCGTTCGACGTGACGGTCCGCGTGCCGCTGGACGACTGGGGTTTCGGCAACGCGCTGACGGTTCGCACAAAGGCGAATCCGGTCGGCCGGCGCTCGGAGCATCGGTTCACCGCGGGCGTCTCGCTCGTGCCGGAAGGCTGGCCCGGATTCGGCGAGCAGCAGTACGTCGTGACGGCACAGGACCCCGACGATCCGTTCGAGGTGGAAACGTTCGGGTTGAGCGTCGAGCCCGTGCAACGGCTCACGGCCCGAGGCGTCGCCGGCGGCGGGGACCACCTTCGTGCGCTCCGCTTGCGTGGCGTTCCCGAAGGGCTCACGAGTGGGATCAACGTCGAGTTCCTTGACCAGTATGAAGGCACGTTCGTGCTCGATGCGGAAGGTTATGTGGCTCACGGAGACGACGGTCGCCGGCTGCTGCTGGGACCGTCGTCGGACATGTACGCCGCCTCCGACGCCGTGCGAGAGGCGACCTTCCCGATGGAGTTTCGACCCGAAGGGTGGGGGGTCAGTCGGTCTTGGGCGCAGGTGTATTTCACAGACGACACATGGCACGGTATCAACACGTTTGTCGGGTGGGATCACTACGAGTATGGGAACGCGGCGTCGGGCGGAGGCGTCGCGGCGATCACGGCGGGGCGGAACGCTCCGACGACGCGCGAGGAGGTGATGGCGGCGTACCAGGTTCTGTACGGCGACTTCGGGATGTACCTCCTCGAAGAGGTGTACGGCGCGCTCTGGCTGGAAGCGGGAGACGCCCATCCCGACCCGAGCCCACCGAGCGGGCTTCCTCGCAACGTCGTCGTCCTCGACGAGTTCGCGTGGGACGCGGCGTGGCTTCTCCGCTGCTCCGACTTGGACTACGTGGCGGACGGCGAGCACTACATTCGGATCGAGCTCGACTCGAACTGCAAGCCGCTGACCCTGGCGACTGAGCTTTACAACCAGTTGGTGAAGTCGTTGTCGCGGCAGCCGGTGAAGCAGCGGATCGATTACGACGACTTCGGCGTCGACGACGAGCAGGCGTTCCGGATGTCGGTCGAGCAGGCGACAAAGTCAGCGGCGAAGGTGACGGGAGACCTCACGAACGCGTATTACTCGGGCCTGACGATCCTCAGCGAACCCGCCGACTTGGTGCTCGTGATCGGGGAAGTGACGGAAGGCAATTATGAGGCGGCGATCGGCGTGCTGCCGCTCGTGTCGGCTCGAGCGACGACGCTCGTGAAGTTCGCGAACGACGCGAAGCCGAACATCCGAGTGCCGAAAGACCCCGACGCCCGACTTCAGGCCGCGCGCGTAGCTCTCGGCAACCTACCCCCGGGGACCCCTTTCTCGCAACGTGTTCATATCATAACCAACGTCTACCAGGTCTCGCCGAGCACACTTAGCTCGCTCATCCGCGAAAGGACCTCTTGGGTCTCCGGGAGCGGCAAAAGGAAAAAGGTCGCACTGGACCTTGGCGAGATCGGCGGGAGGATGTCGCGCGGCGACTTAAAACGACGCTGGCAGGCCGCGGGAGAGCCGACACCAAAGAGCATCCCGGGTCTGAAGGCTCATTTGCACCACGAACTCCCGTGGGCGCTCGCGGATCGATTCGCGGCGTTGCTCATCGACGTGAGCGATCCGCGGTTCGGGAGGATTGTATACACTCGAAAGGATCGGGGATATGCGAGCATTCCTGACCATCTCAACTGGAGCAAGAGGCATCTTGACGAGTGGGATGTCGAGCTAAAAAGGATAGAGGACGGCCTGGAAGCTGGGGAGTTTGATATCCAGTCGGCACAGCAAGAAATCTTTGATATCTTGGAGAGGCATGACCTTGAGGAATACATGTCTAAGGGTGGGATGTTCCCGACACTCGATCCGAATGCTGATTGAGACGCCTCGATAGCTGTCTGTGGGCCGCCGCGGCATGTCTCAAGGATAAGACATGGACTATCTGCAACTTGGGGTCGAAAAATTCGAGCACGAGGGGATCGCCATGATCCACCGATTTGACATGGTCGATGCGAGGGGGCGGGCGTTAGTGCGAACTCAGGTGGGAACGTGGGGTTTCGTCTGGGGCGAGGACCAATTGGGCCGGTGCATCGGTACCGCCACCGGGACGGACGGCGATCGGTGGCCCGACATTCTGCCCTACGGCCCAGGCGGGTATCCGTTGGTGGTGACCAAACGGGTCCTCAAGCCGCTACGCGAAGCGGGCGTCGGGTCCTTCTTCACCTTCCCCGTCGAATTGCGCATCCCGCATGAGCATCAGTCGCCGCCGGAGTATCACGCGATCTTTCCCGAGCCGATCGCACGCGTAGCGCGCCGGAAAAAGCGAGACGACGGCCCGTACGAGCCGACCGTGGTGTACGACGTGCCGCCGGATTGTGATACAGACTTGATGACGTACGATCGCGGTGGCGAGCGTGCGAAGTTGGTTAGTTCGCCCTCCCCGATCCTGTGCACGCGCCGCGTTGTGGAGCTTGCGCGGCGTCACGAGTGGCAGGGCTTAATCTTCGAGGCGGTGAACACCCCGGGCCGCGATCTGCATCGGGTGGATCACCTGTCTGAGGAGTGGCCGCCGGAGTGGCGTCCCCCGGAGCCGGACGAGTTGTCGCCGGAAGAATGGTTCGAGCGAGCCGTGCGCGAGCTGCCGAAGGCGCGCGAGCGGAACGTGTACCCGGGGGCGACGGCGCTCGGGATCTTGCGGCATGTGCCTGCGGTGACGCGGATCGCGGCGACGGAGCTCCGTCACCCCGACGAGACCCGGCGCACCGCGGCGGCGTACGTCGTGCACGCGGTGTCGAGATGGGTGCGGAGTAAGGCGGTCACGGCCGACGAGGCCGGTATGACCGAGGCGCTTCGGAAAGAAGCGGACCTGGTGCGATGGGGGCCGGACGGACCGTACGCATGACCGGCGCGGCGGGACACGGAGTCGAACCGTAACCGATCGCCGCGCACAAAGCGGGCCCGCTGGTGGGCGGGCCCTGAGAGCGAACTCCGACTGAGTCAGCGGCCGTCTCTCTCAGACGGCGAACGAGGAACCGCAGCCGCAAGTCGAGTTGGCGTTCGGGTTCGTGAACACGAAGCCGCGGCCCATGATCTCATCTTTGAAGTCGATGGTCGTGCCCGACAGATACAGCAGCGACTTCGGATCGCAGATCAACTTGATGCCGTGAAGCTCGATCTCCTCGTCGGTGTCCTTCTGCGCTTCCGTCAGGTCGAGGATGTAGGAGAAGCCCGAGCAGCCGCCGCCTTTGACGCCCACGCGGAGGCGGACCTTGTCCTTGTCCAGACCCTGTTGCTCGATGATCGTGCGCACTTCGCGAGCGGCCGTCTCGGTGAGGTTGACGGCTGAGGATTCGGCAGGTGTGGGGGTGTCGGTGGTGATGCTGGCCATAGCGACGCCTCGTTTCGTAGGGTGGTCGAACGGAAACAGGGGTGTCCTGACGACGCAACAGTATAGGCGGCGGGGCGGAGCGAGGGAAGCCGAGCGGGCCCCGTCGAACGGGCGCACGACGCGGAAAGAACGGTCACACCGGCTCTGCGGCGCTCTTCGCTGGCCGCGAGCGTCCCGACGCGTGAACGCGGCGAACGGCCGGCCTGCCACGTTATCGCTCGTTGACCCGCCCCCGGCGACGAAGACCGCGAACACGCCCGCACCGGCTCAGGCGGAGCCCAGCGGGCCGCGCGTGCCGCGCGTGCCGCGGATGATCGACGCCGAGAACACGAAACCAACTCACCAACCCGGCGGCGGGACGAGAACCGCGGGTCAGCGGCGCATCGCGTCCCGCAGCCGCTGCTGGATGCGCTCGTTGTTCGTGCGCATCAGGTAATCGTTGAACATGTCGAACTCGGCAGCCTGACCGAACTCGCGGCGGACGTGCGGCGCCAGCTCGGCGGCGTCGGCGTGCAAACTCGCGCTCCGCGGGTGCGCACGAAGAAGGGAGATCCGCGTCCGGACGTAATCGTCGGTCCGGCCCAGCGTCGGACGAAGCAATTGCCACAGCATCGTCGTGTTCGTCTCGCTCGACGCGGCGTCGGCGCCGAGGCGCTGGTAGAGCGTCGTGAACAACCGGACGTCGCTCTCGAAGAACGCGAGCGGCAGCGCAAGCTCGGCGAACGATTCCGACACGGTCGCCGAGATGTTGGGCACGCCCCCGGCACCGTCGCCGGCGCTCGCCCCGCCTCCCTCCGCGTCGGCATCCGACGACGACGGCTTCTGCGCCGCCTGAACGAGCGCTTTCGCTAGGTTAACCGCGTCGTCGCGCCGGCCCGCGAATGACAGCAGCCGCAACAGCCGGTCGTGATCGCGGGCGCCGGCGGCCTCGCGGATGAGTCGATCCACCGGGCGGAGATCGTCCAGCAGCGGCGTGCCCAGCGTGGGCAGGTCGGGGCCCTCGTCCCGCGTGCGGTCGGGAAGCGGCTCGAGCTGCGGCGGCTCGGGCGTCCAGACGTAGAGCGCGTCGCCGAACGCGTTGAGTTTCCAAGGCTCGCCGAAGCGGCCCGCGTTCTGACGCACGGCCGCGGCCCAAGGCGCCGGCGCGCGCATCCGAGCGGCGATGAGCTTCGCCGGATAGAACGCCCCGAGAAACGGCTCGGCAGCCGAGCCGTAGAACGCGAAAGCCCCATGATCCAGCCAACGCGCGGCGATCGTGTCACGCGAACCCGGACGCTGGGCCGCGAACGAATGAATGAAGTGCACCGCCGCCGGACGGGAAAGCAGCGGAACGTCCGACGCGTAACCGACCGTCGAGTCACGCAGGTTGAACAGCGACGCCATGCCCGACGAGTTCACGTGGACGAAGTCGGCGTCGATGCCGCGCTTGGCGAGCGCCCGCCAGATGTCGATCGTGGCCGCGTCGCCCCGCGTCATGGTCACGTCCAGACCCGCTTCTTCAAGCAGCGGCTCGGCCGGGCGGACGTCGTATTCGGGCGCGAAATCGTCGGCGTACCCGTCGAACAGCCACGCCTTCTCGGGACGAAGAAACAAGGACGACATCGCCATATACGCGGCCTGCGCCTCCGAACCCGGCACGATGGACGCCCACGCGTAACGCGAGCCGTCGTCGTTGCGCGCCAAAACGTCGGAGAGCGCCCGCACCTCGCCGTCCTCCGAGCGCACGCGGGTCGCGATGTTCAGACAGAGAGTCACCGCGTCGATGTCGTCCCCGATTTGGTTCCACGGCGCGTTGTTGCGCACGAGCCCCGCCCGAACGGTTTGCTCGAAGGCGCTCGCCGCGTCCGCGTTGAGGATCGCATTCAGCGATTCGGCCTTGCGGTTCAACCAGAAAATCGGTTGACCCCGCCCGGCGCCCAGCGCGAGCGCGGCCGTCCACGCCGGGTCGAACTCCGACGCGTACACCAAACCCGGCGACGTGAAGCCCTGCCGCTTCCAGGCGATCGCCCGCATGCCCGCGTTCTCCTTGCCCCACGCGTTCGCCGACGCCACGGCGACCTCTTCGAGCACACGCCGACCGGTCGGCTGCGAATCGCCGAACACCATCGCCTCGAATCGGCCCGGCTCGTCGAACAGCAACACGCGATTCGGCTCGAAGGCGTGCGCGAAACGCGCGATGTCCCACGCCGCGCGTGGCGTCCCGTCGTCGATGAGCACCGGGAACCGACGTTCCAGGGTCCAAGACGCGATCGCGTTCGCATACGCGGCGGGCGACTCGGCGATCACGAGCGTGCGCTCGACCGGCCACGACGCCTGCAACCCACCCGCGCGAGCGCCCAACTGAACTTCCGGAGGCAACTGCTCGAACCGCTGTCGGGCTTCGTCGGTCGGCGGCGTGAGCTGCGGCTGCTCGGCCTCGCCCGGGTCGGCCTCGCCGGTGACCTGCGCAGAGGCGAAGCCCCCGATCGGCGCGAGCGACGCGACGAGAACGGCGAGCGGAGCGACGGCGGCGGCTAAGCGAAAGTTCGTCATGCGGTCATCGTAGGGGCAAGCGTCCGCAGCATGAATGGAGCCGTCGCCCCTCCCCGACCGTATCGTGCCGGTGATGCCAGAAGCCCGAACAAACCGCGAGGCGCCGCTCTGCGAGGCCTGCGGCTACCAACTCACCGGGCTCGCACACGACGGCGAAGCGGCGGCCGACCGTTCCTCGCACGAACCGACGAGTCCGACGCCGAGCCCGTCGAGCGGGGAGCTCGCAGGGCGCTGTCCGGAGTGCGGGCGAACCATCGCGCTGTCGCTGCCGACGCGTCGGAGCGGCTCGGCGGTGCAGCGGGCCGACGGGCTCTGGCGAGCGGCCCTCGCGACGCCCGGCGCCGCGGCGGCCGTGCTGAGCACGACGAGTATGGCCTTCGGCCGGTTCCGACGCGGGGGCTGGCCCGCTGTCGACGACTCCCACGGGCCCGACCCACCGGAGAGAACATCCGGCCAGCCGGCTGCGGTCGGCGCGACGCGCGAGGCGTGGGCGTATCGCCGCGGCGACGGCGCCGTCTGGGGAGACCTCCGAGACGACGCCGGCCGAAGCGTCCTGTTCGCGGCGATCTGCCTCGTCGCGGCCGGCACGGTCGCGTGGGCCGGACTGTCTGTCTCCGAACTCGGCCGCTCCTTCTTCACGCCGATCGCGCTCGTCGGCGTGATCGGAGAAACCCTCCTGATCCTCGGCGCCCTTACGCTGATCGAGTGGTTCGGCGTGCAATTGATCGCGCGAAAGAACGGCTGGCGGCTGACGCCGGGTTTCGCGGCCGCCGTCTGCTGCCACGCCGCGGCCGGCTGGCTGACCAGCGGCGTGCTCTTCGCGGTCGGCTGGAACGTTGGCCATCTCTTTCCGTTGCGCAGTTGGCTGCCGTGGGAACTCCCGCTGCCGTACGGCCTGACGACGCCGCCCGCGGTGCTCGCAGCCGCCGGCGCGTTCGTCGGATTGCTGCACTACGAAACGCTCGTCTGGCTCGGCGTGGTGCGATGCCGCTTCGCCAACGGCCGCGCGGTGACGGCCGACAGCGACGCGCAGGCCGCGCCGAACGACCGCGCGTAACCGACTTGTTTACTCGCGCGGCACGTCGCTTCCCATCAACCGAATCGCTTCGTCGCGCGTGATCGCCTGGCTCGGCCCGATCGCCTCCGCTTCCGCCATGTCTTCACGCCGGCGGTGAACCGCCGCCTGGATGTTGTCGTCGGGCGAAGGATCGACGACCGGCGTGTCGCTGCCGAAGAGCACGACATCGCGTTTGTCGAACCCGCCGGCCCGGGCCGCGTCGATCAGGTCGCGCGTCGGGAAACAGCGATCGAGACGATCCGGCGTCAACCGCGTGAGCCCTTCCACGTCGGCGAGCAGATGACACGGCTGCGGGCTCGCGACGACCGGACGCTTCCGAACCGCGCCGTCCGCACGGCGCACGAACCGCTCGCGGTCGGCCTCATGCATGAACTGCACGTGCTCGATACGCAGCGTGAACTCGGGCGACTGGTCGATATCGACCTCGAGCTCGTCGTACACGTCGAGCAACTGCCGCACCGCCGCATCGCCGATCGCGTGGGCGGCCACACCGGGTCGGTGATGCCACCCGCCGGCGTCGCCCGCCGCGCCGCCGCGTTCCCGCACGCGAGCGATCTGCGACTTCACATGCCCGACCAGCTCCGCACGCGAATAGGTGAGCATGCCGCGCGGATGACTCGGGATCGGGTCGGCGTATGGCTCCAGCATCGCCGCCGTGCGCGAGTTCAGCGTGCCGTCGGTGAAGAGCTTCAGACCGCCCCATCGCACGAGATCGTTGGGCGGCAGAGCGTCGAACAGCACCTTCGTCTCGTCGTGGTGCTCAGGGACGGCGTACAGCACAAGGCGGAAGCCGCGAGCGGCGGGATCGTCCCGCTCGAGTAGGGCCCGCAGCCCGCGCAGCAGCGGCGGGCGAGCGTGCATCTCGTGCGCCTCGACGTAGCCGCGGCGCTTCATGTCTTCGACCGCCGCGCGAACGTGCTCGATCTCGTCCTCGGGACTCGGCTTCGGAATGGCCGGCCTCATGAGCTTCGCCGCTTCTTCCAGCAGAACGCCCGTCGGTTCGCCGCGCTCGTCGCGCACGACCACGCCCGCGTGCGGGTCGGCGGTGTGCCGGTCGATGCCCGCGGCCTGAAGAGCGGCCGAACTCGCCGCAAGCGAGTGCAGGTCCAGCACGTTCACCACGACGCCCCCGTCCTCCGCTCCCCGGCCGGCCGCTTCGTCGAGCTCCGCCGCGGTCGGAAAACGACGCTCTTCCAACGCCTCCACGCGCAGCGACCTCACCACAATCCACCGGTCGCGCGGCGTCTGCCGCGCCGCCTCGGCGACGAGCGCAAGCACCTCATCGATGTTTCTGCAACTCCACGCGCTCGGCGTCAGCAGCCCGGCCCCGTGTTCGGCAAGGTGCAAGTGGGCGTCTCGGAGCTGAGCGTGCGGCTGCGCCGCCTCGGAGTCGGCTTGATTCATGAAGACGATGCTATCGGATGAGGCGTCGGCGTCCGGCGCGTCCGCCGTTTCGTCGGGCGCCTTCGCGCCGACCGCCCGGACGGACCGGACCGCCCCGCCCGCGTCAGCAGACGCCCAAGCGCGACCTGACTCGCGCCGCTGAGCATCACGCTGCCCACGATCAGCGACGGCATCAGCAGATTCACCGCCGTGAGGTAGATCATCACCAGCAGCCCGACGATGAGGTCGATCATCGCCACCACCGGCGTCAGCAGAATGGCGCCGACCCAGAACGCGAGGATGAGCAGCGGCGCCCGGCGCAGCGCCAGCAGGCGGTCGCTGAGCTTCCAATCGCCCGCTCGGCCGGCCAGCCGCGCCGCCTCTCCAAGCGTCACGACGTGCGCCGCGAGAAGAAGCGACGACGCGCCCGCCGCAAGCGTGAGCAGCACGAGCATCGCCCAACCCGGCCCGTCCAGAAACCCCGGCGGGGCCCCGACCACGCGGCGCAGCGCGGCTTCCACCCCGGCTCGACCCAGCAACGTCATGCCGAACGCCGCAAGCGTGAGCGCCGCCGCCGACACGCCCGCCACCCGCGCGAACAGCCGGCGCCGCTTGGCGCGACCGCCCTCGGGACCCGCGACCGCGCCGCCGTCGCGACGTCGCTCGGGCAGAGTGAGACACCACCAGCCCAATGCGAGCTCGCACACCACCAGCGAACCGACCGCCCACGTCCACCGCCACCACAGAATCGAGCCCAGCGTCTCGCCGCCGACCAACCCGACGACGACGCCGACCAGCACCACCAAAAAGCCGAGCGGCCACACGAACACGGCCGCGCCGCTGACGATCGCCCCCGCGCCCACGGCACGCGCCCACCCCCGCTCGCCCGGTCGGATCGGCCGACCGCCCAGCGAATCAGCGACAAGCGTCGCACACTCCGGACACGCCGCCGCGATCGGCAGGCCCCGAAGGTCGTACCCGCATCCGCAGCACACCAGACCCCGCCGCCGACGACGCGGATCCACCGCGTCCTCACTCACCACAGCGTCGGCGCCCGACCCCGGCCCTTCCACCGCGACGGATGCGTCGCACGTCACCTTGTTCTCGACCGGCGGCACGCGGAAGGGTATTCCTCCCGCCGAGCCGCGTCGTCGCGGCGAGGCGACGCGGCCGACGCCGGAACTCAAGATCACTGCGAAGCCGGCCGCGGTCCGCCATCGCGGGGCTCACTGTGCGCCGACGCCGGCCCGAGGAACCGCCTCGCCACATACACCGGCTTCGGCGCGTCGAGCACACGCCTAAGCCCGTCGAACCGCAGCGCGTCCCACGACTCGACCCGCCCACCTACTACGACCGCGGGTCGCCCGACGAGCGCCGCGTTGTCCAGACGCCGATCGAAAAAGTAGTCGTAGGCCGATTGGCGATCACCGCGGTAGCTGGCGCCGGACGACACGCGCGGTTGGCCCGGCAGGTAGAACGACAGCCACGCCGCGGTCGTGTACCGCTCGGCGATGATCAGCGGCTCGGCGCCGGCTTGCTCGCGAAGCTCGTCCCGCACCGGCTCGACCGCCGCGGCAAGATGCATCCCGCGATTCAGCCGGTGCAGCGGGATCAAATCGCCCACGATCGGGAGCCGATCGGCCGGGACGATGACGAGCGCGCCCACGAACGCCAGCAGGCCGTACGCTAGCGACCAGTGCCAAAGCAGTTGCACGGGCGACTCGGGTTTGCGCGAGACGATGCCCGCTCGTTCGCGCCGGCCGCCGGCCTTCCACGCCCGAAGACGCTCCGCCCGCTCCGGCAAACCCACCGCAAGCTCACGAGCCGCGATGACGATCAGCGCGAGATAGCCCGCGACCGGCCAGTTCCCCTCCGGCTCGGTAAAGAACGCCACGCCGAGGTACATCAGGAAAATCGTCCAGCCGGCGCAGAGCAACAACAGGTCGGGCCGCGCGCCGAGCGGACGCGATTCCCACCGGTTCGACGACGCCGCCACATCGCGATCCGTCCGCACGCGCCACAACGCCGACAGCGACGCCAGCGACGCCAGCACCAAGAACGGGCCGGCGAGCGCCAATTGACCCGCGACGTATAACCCCGCGTTCATCGGCGCCGCCGTCAGCGTCTCCAACAAACCGTCGTTGGCCACCGCGCGCCCGCCCTCGCTCAGCGTGTCGCCGCCCGGCAAACCCAAGTGCCCCAACAGATGTCGCACGGTGGGCCAGTCGTTCGCAGCGTTCCAAAGCACGACCGGCGACGTCGCCGCCACGAACGCCCCGACACAACCAGCCGACGCGACGGCAAGCCCCGCCCGATCAACCAACCGACGACGGTCGAACCAGGCGTAGATCGCGAGACTCGCCAACAACACCACCGACGTGTACTTGAACAGGAAGCCGACGCCCAGCGCGAGGCCCAGCGCCGCACCCAGAAGCAAGAGCCGCGCCCGCGGAGCCCGCCGAGCCGACTCTTCGGGCCCCCATGCCCCGACTCCACCCGCCGCCCGCCCTTCACTCAACTCGCGCGACACCACAAGCGCGATCAACACCGCCGCCGCCCACGACGTCAGGTAAGGCGGATCGATCGTCATGATGAGGCCGAGCCCGTGGAAAATCGGCAGGCATAAGGCCGCGGCGACCGCCCCGTACGCCGCGACATGACGCGTCCGCGGGTACGCCAACCGGGCCGAGGCCCCGACCAGCAACGCCGTCGCGGCTCCCGAAAGCGGCGCGAAAAGACGCACCCCCAACTCCGTATCCCCCAGAATCGACGTCCCCAACGCGATCAGCCACGCGATGCCCGGACCCTTCGAGTAATACGACAACGCCGGCGTCCGCGACCAGTCCCAATACTGCGCTTCGTCCGCCGCCAGCCCGACCGGCGATACCGCCACGAACGCCAGCCGCACCAGCGTCACCAGCGCGACCACCAGCAGCGCGACGCCCCAGCCCGCTGGGACGCGGCGGCCACCAATTAGAGATTCAGCAACATGCACCGTGCGGGTCGGCATCGGCGCCAGCGTACGTCGCGGACCGACGACGGGGCGACTCGCCGCCACCACGCCGCCCCGGCGAACGAACCTCCCCCACCATCCCCCGCCCCCGGCAGCCGCCATGACCAAGCCCGTCCGGTCGGTCCGGACCGCCGAACACGCACCGCGCGGCGCAAGCGGGTCACTACCATCTCCATGTGCCCCCGACCGCACCAGCGATGACATCCTTCAACCTCGAAGCCGGCGACGTGCTCGCCGGGGCCTACGTCGTCGAGACCAAGCTCGGCGGCGGTTGGGAGGGCGAGGTCTACCGCGTCCGCGAGAAACGATCGGGCGGCGCCCGTGCCGCCAAAATGTTCTTCCCCCACCGCAACAAGCGCGACAAGGCCGTGCGCTACCACGCCCGCAAACTCGAACGCCTGCGCGATTGCGAAGTCCTCGTCCGCTACCACCACTCCGAAGAAGTACGCCTCGGCGAACGCGTCGTCACCGCGCTCATCTCCGAATACGTCCGCGGCGTCATGCTCGAACGCGTCATCGACACCCTGCCGCGCAAACGAATGCAGCCCTTCGAGGCACTCATGCTCGTCTACTGGCTCGCCCGCGGCCTCGAACGCGTCCACGACACCGGCGAGTACCACGGCGACCTGCACACCGGCAACATCCTCCTCCGTCGCCACGGCGTCCGCTTCGACGTCAAGCTCATCGACTTCTATTCCTGGGGCAAACCCAGCAAAGCCAACCGCATGGAAGACGTCTTCAACCTCGTCCGCGTGCTCTACGACTGTCTCGGCGGCGCCGCCGGTTATCGCGACGCGCCGAACGAGATCAAAGACGTCGTCAAGGGCCTCCGCCGAGACCTGATCGCAAAGAGGTTCCCCACCACCCGCCGGCTGCGCGAACACCTCGAACGCTTCGACTGGTCCGGGCCGTGGGCGGTGCCCGCCATGGAAATCACCACGAATCGGCGCACGCCCACAGCAAAACGAACCGGCCGCGTGTATCCAAGCGCGTGAGCCTTATCGCTCGCTACGCCGTCCATGCTTCGCCGAAATCCGCCATCGCTCACACCCCGTCAGCGTCGGGCGAGGCCGCCTCTTGCTGAACGCCGCGGCTGCGCTTGAAGTGTCGCACCAACGCCGCCGCGTCGCGCAACTGCCGCACGCCGCCCGGTGCGATCGCGAGGCACGCCGCATACAACCCGCCGAACGCGACCGCCAGCACGACGATCTCAACCGGCGCCACCAGACCCTCCGCCGCCGCCCGCCCACGCTCGCTCGCCGCGGCGAACTCGAGCAACGCCGCCGCCGCCACCGCCGCCGCCACCGGCCGCCACACCGGCGCGATGAAGTCGGCGACCACGCCCAGCGGCGTCCCGCGGAAGCAATACGCCACCGCCGGCAACCGCAGCCCGACCAGCACCGCAGACACCGCCCCCGCCACCGCCACCGCGCTCAACTGCGCCGCCACGATGAACGCGGGCACGTACACCGCCGTCGCGATGCACAACCAGCGGAACTGCCGATCCGTCCGACCCAACGCCAGATACGGCCACGCCGTCGCCACGTTCAACGAGCCCACCATCAACGCCGGCGCCAGCGCCCGCACGATCGGCGTGGCAAGGCCCCACTGCGAACCCAGCAACGCCCGCACGATCGGATCGGCCGCCACGAACGTGAACGCCGCACCCGGCACCGCCAGCAGCGCCACCGTCGATAAGCCGCGGCGGTAGAACGCCCGGAACCGCTCGGGCTCGTCCTGCATCCGCGCCAGCGTCGGCAACGCCACCTGCGTCAGCGGCTGCGTCAACTGCGTGATCGGCAGAAACAAAATCGCGTACGCCCGCGAATACGCCCCGAGCGCAGCGTCGCCGAACGCCCGACCGACCACCACCTTGTCCACGTTCCGCTGCGCGGCGCCCAGCAGATTCGTCAACGCCAGGAACGCGCCGAACCGCACCAGAGACCGCACCGACACCCTGCGCTTCGGCAACCCGGGCGTCCAGCCCGACGCCAGCCACGGACCCGCCGACAACATCGCCGCCGTCACCAGTTCCGCCGCCACCAGCGCCCAGTAGTTCGCCGTCGCGAGCGCGACCACCACCGCCACCGCGAAACCAACCAGCGTCGCCAGCACGCGCACCACCGCGAGCGCACGGAACCGCATTCGCCGCTGCAAGATCGCGCGGTGCTGCGCCCCTACCGCCGTCAGCGGAAACGCGAGCGCCAGCGCCAGCGTGATCGGCACAAGCTCCGGCTCTCCGTAGAACCACGCGATCGGGTACGCCAGCACCGCCGCCAAACCCGCCCCGACCAGCCCGACCACCGCGTTGATCCAGAACAGGTTGCTCACCTGCTCATGCGTGATGTCGTCGCGCTGCACGGTGGCCTGCGTCAGCCCCAGATCGCGGAAACAAACGATGAACGCCGTCACCGCGGCCACCATCCCGACCAATCCGTAGTCCACCGGCGTCAGCAGCCGCGCGAGCACCGCCGTCGCCCCCAGCGTGATCACCGTCGTCAGCCCCTGCCCGACCAGAACCGCCGCCCCCGACCGCGTCGAACGCCTCGCCAGATCGCGACCCAGGTCGGCGGTCGAGAACGGCGAGGGCGGGCCGGCGGGGCGGGGCATGCGACCGAAGGTATCGCGAGCCCCGCGACACGGCCGAACACGCCCGCCGGGCATCGCTCCGCGCGCGTCCCATGCCCCCTCGTGCGACGAAACCACCTCCTCACCCCTCCGTCTCGGAGAATCGGCCTGAGGCCGCTACACTCTTCTATTGCGGACACGCGACGCGAACGCGGAGCACGCGGTGGAACCCCGCGCGGGGGATCACGACGCCCCGCCTTCCGGACAAAACCGCGGCGACCCGAAACGACACGAAGGGACAGGAACCCAGCATGGCCGACTCAGTTCTCAGCGAATACGTGAAGCTCTCGGGGACCGGCCTCGAGCAACTCGACGCCGAGGCGCTCGGCTTCGTCGCCAACATCGCCGCCGTCGCAGGCCGCGCCCCCGACGTCGCCCGCTCCATCGTCGGCGAACTCCGCAACCAGCGCTTCAGCCTCAAAATGATCGCCAGCGAGAACTACTCCTCGCTGCCCACCCAGCTCGCCATGGGCAACCTCCTCACCGACAAATACGCCGAGGGCAAGCCCTACCAGCGTTACTACGCCGGCTGCGACAACGTCGACGACATCGAGGCCCGCGCCGTCGAGATCGCCAAAGAACTCTTCGGCGCCGAGCACGCCTACGTCCAGCCCCACTCCGGCGCCGACGCCAACATGGTCGCCTTCTACGCCATCCTCGCTCTTAAGGTCGAAGCACCCGCCATCGAGAAGCTCGGCAAGCAACGCGCCATGCAACTCACCCCGCACGAGTGGGAGCAGGTCCGCCAGGAAATGGGCGATCAGCGACTCCTCGCCCACGACTTCGCCGCCGGCGGCCACCTCACCCACGGCTACCGACTCAACGCCTCCGGCAAAATGTTCGAGAGCTTCGCCTACTCCGTCGACCGGGAAACCGGCGAACTCGACTACGACGCCATCGAAAAGCAGGCCGAAGAGGTCAAACCCCTCATCCTCCTCGCAGGCTACTCCGCCTACCCCCGCAAAGTGAACTTCAAACGCATGCGTCAGATCGCCGACAAGGTCGGCGCCGTCCTCATGGTCGACATGGCACACTTCGCCGGCCTCGTCGCCGGCAAGGTCTTCACCGGCGACTTCGACCCCATCCAGCACGCCGACGTCGTCACCAGCACGACCCACAAAACCCTCCGCGGACCACGCGGCGGCATCGTTCTCTGCAAGCAATGGCTCAAAGACGAAGTCGACAAGGGCTGCCCGCTCGTCCTCGGCGGCCCACTGCCCCACGTCATGGCCGCCAAAGCCGTCGCCTTCGGCGAGGCCAACACCTCCGAGTTCCGCAGCTACGCACAAAAGGTCGTCGCCAACGCCCAGGCCTTCGCCGAGGGCCTCCAGGAAGCCGGACTCCGCGTCCTCACCGGCGGCACCGACAACCACATCGTCCTCCTCGACGTCACCGACACCGGCCTCACCGGCTACCAAGCCGAATTCGCCCTCCGCGAAGCCGGCATCACCCTCAACCGCAACGCCATCCCCTTCGACCCCCAGCCGCCGCTGATCACCTCCGGACTCCGCTTCGGCACCGCCGCGATCACCACCCTCGGCATGACCGCCGACGACATGAAAGCGATCGCAAACGTCATCGCCGACGTGCTCCGTGCCACCAAGGCCGACACCATCACCAAAGACGGCCAGACCAAGCCCAGCAAAAAAGCCTGGGTCTGTGACGACGCCGCTATGCGGACCGCCCGAAACACGATCCACGACCTCATCGAGCGCTACCCCGTCTATGGGAACGTCGACCTCGCGGCCCTCGAAGCCGCCGTCGGCGCCGGCGCGCGAGAAACGGTCGGCGCGTAACGCTTACCGGCACGCTCCCGACGGCGCTCCAATCGGCCGAACGGCGCCCCGGGGGGGGATGTGGCTACGCGAATGTGGCTACGGGAATGTGGCTACGCGGGTGAGGCCACGCGGTCACGGCGACGGCGCCACGCGGCGACCGATCCCGTCCGATTCGAACCCACGCCGACAAAGCTCGGCATCGAGTATCGTCCGCGCTTGAACGACGCGAGCCGACGCGTCGCCGTGCGGAACGTGCCCCGGGGGCGGCGGTGGAGTGAGGACCGGGCGTGCCGGGGACGACGTTGCGATTACGCGTGCTCAGCGGGCCCGAAACCGCGGACCTCGAGCCGCCCGCCGCCGGCGGCATCATCGGCCGCTCGGCAACGAGCGACATGGTCCTCCCCGACAAAACCGCGACCGTTTCCCGCAGACACGCACGCCTCGAACGCACCGGCGGCCTCAGCGGTGACTGGGTCGTCACCGACCTCGGCTCGCGGCACGGCACGTTCCTCAACGCCGTCCCCCTCTCCGAAGGCGCCCCCACTCCCCTCACCGCCGGCGATCGACTGCGCATCGGACCCTGGGAGTTCCGCGTCGAGGGACCGCGCGGCGAGACGCGGCACCCGACGACCACGATGGCCTCCATGGAAGACGGCCCCGGCGCCGCCGTCACCGTCGTCCCCGAAGCCCGCCTCGGCTCGCTCGCCGACACCCAGCTCCACGAACTCATGGCCCTCTCCCGCGCCCTTCAGAACGCCGCGTCCGAAGAAGACGTCGCCAGAATCGCCAGCCGAGCCCTCCTCTCCGGCGTGGGCCTCGAACGCGCCGCTCTCGTCCGACCCGGCGCCAGCGCCGAACAGGTCGAAGTACTCGGCTTCGCGAGCGTCGACCCCGACGAAACCGGCCCGGGCCGCGTCAGCCGCAGCGTCCTTCGGGCCGCCGCCGCCGGCGAGGCCGTCCACCTCGACGAGCAGCACGACCTCGCTCAGGCCGCCAGCGTCATGACCATGGGCGTCTCGCGCGCCGTCTGCGCACCGATCCGCGTCGCCGACGCCATCGTCGCCTTCGCCTACGCCGACGCCCGTTCCTCCGGCGGCTGGCGCGGCGAAGAAACCACCTTCTGCGCAGCCGTCGCCGATCTCGCCGGGCTCGCCATGGCCAACCTCCGACGCTCCGCGCTCGAAGTCCGCCAAGCCAAGCTCCTCCGCGACCTCTCGGTCGCACGCGACGTCCAGTCTCGGCTCACACCCGCCGGCAGCGGAACCGTCGGCGGGCTCCGATACGCCGCACACACCTCCGCCGGACGCCACGTCGCCGGCGACTTCTTCTCCATGACCCCCCTCGACGACCGCAGAACCGCCGTCCTCCTCGGCGACGTCTCCGGCAAAGGACTCGGCGCCGGACTGCTCATGGCCATCGTCCAAAGCCACTTGGAAGCACTGCTGCTCAGCGGCGCCCCACTCGGACAAGCCGTCACCCGACTCAACCAGTACCTCTCGACCAAAAGCTCCGCCAACGAGTTCGTCACCATGCTCGCCTTGGTCATCGACCACGCCTCCGGAGAAGCCCAGTGCGTCGACGCGGGGCACGGCCTCGGCTTCCTCTGCGACGCCCACGACTGCTGGACCGCCATCGACGTCCGCGGCGGCATCCCCGTCGGCGCCCTGCCCGAATCGGTCTATCAACACGAAGAACTCCCCCTTCCCAAGCACGGTCGCGTCGTCCTCCTCAGCGACGGCGTGCAAGAACAGACCAACGACCTCGGCGAAGAGTTCGGCATGAACCGCACCCTCGCCGCCCTCCGCCGCAGCGATTCCTGCGAAGCGGACGTGCGCGAAGTCCTCAATGCGCTCGTCGCCTTCGCCGGCGGCCGACGTTTCGACGACGACGTCACCATCGCCGCGGTCGAAACCCACGCCACGCGCGACCGCTAAGCGCGAACCGCAACCGCCGACAGCACCCGATCGCCACGCAACTTCCCCCCGGCTCAACGCGGGCGACGGCGACGGCGGCGGCGCACGCCCGGGATCGGCCAAGCCGGCCGCTCGCCCTCTTCCGCGCCGTGACGATCACGCGAGCCGCCCGCCCTCTCACCGGCCCCGTCTCCATCCCCATCCTCCCTCTCCCCAGCCGAACGCCCGTCGCCCGGCGGATCGCCTTCGGGCCCAGCGGGCCGCGCCGGACCCGTCGGCTCGTCCGCCCGCCCCGACCCCGGCGGCGTGGGGTCGTCGCCAGGCCGCTCTCCATACTCGCATGCGACCGCGCTCACACCCGAACGCCCGATCGGTCCCCCAGCCGGCCGACCAGCGGGCGCGACCCCCCAACGCTCACTCGGGCTCAGACGCGGGGCCGCAACCCCACGCCTCGACCCGCGTGTCCAGCGGCGGAGGCTCCCTTCACGCGGCAACCCGCGATCGCACGAACTCGTTTCATCAGGAGGGACTTGGGCGAGACGAAAACGGTCGGCCGGCGACATGTCGATCTCCAAATCTGACGCCGCGAGCCGGGGTCCGTCCCCGCGAAGGTCACGCGGCGAAGGGTGTGACGTGTTCCGAAACGCTGTGAACCAACGAACCGACCCGCTCGGCGACGCGGCTCGGCGTGGCGCCCCCGGCCCCCCGCCGTTTCACCGCACGGCCCAACGGCTCGGCAGAGGACCCGCCGGCTACGCCCGCGGCTTCCGCGGCGAACAAGAACACCGGCCCCAGATCCCGATCGAACCGGGCCCCACGCTCGTCCAATTCCTCGATCAGCCGCGCCAGCCTCGTCCGAACCTCGCCGCGGGCGCTCTCGAACCCCGCGGGCGAAACCCCATTCGCCCGCCGATCGCTCCCAGCCGTCGCCGACAGGCCGGCCGCCAACAGCCACGCGATCAGCGCCCCCCGCGGCTCGGCACACAAATGGGGCTCGTCCGAGCCGCGAAGAGTCCAAAAAGCGGGCCGCCCCGACGCCCCCGCGGAGCGGCTAGGGACACGCGACGGCCCGCCGGGCAAGTCCGTAAGCACGCCTCCGCCCGCCCCGCCGCGCGACCGCAACGAAACGCCGCCCAACCGGTCGATCGCCGCGCCCGCTCCCGCCGCCGCCCGCTCGCGCAGACCCAACTCCGCCCCCGTCTGGCCCGCGAGCGCGAGCAAGCCCGCCGCCGCCGCCGCCAGCGCCGTCGGGTCCGGCTCCGGCGTCTCGTCGTCGAACGCTGCAAGCCACGCCAGCAACTCCTCAAGCATCCGCCGCGCCCCCGCCGTCGGCCGATGCGTCACCTCCGAAAGACGACGCAGCGCCAGGCCCAGCGCCACCGGCGCCGCATGCTCGGCCTCCGTCAGAAGGAGCCGCAGCGAGACCGGCAGCCGACGACGCCAGGCGCCGAGCGCTTCGTTCGCGAGCCCGTCAAAGTCGCCGCGGGCGGCCAGAGCGTCCAGTTGGCGAAGGTTGATCATCGATTTCGTCTCCGTCGGTTGGTTCAGGGCGCCCCATCCGTGAGCGCCCGTGACGCATGTCAATGCACAGTCTGTTCGGGAGACGGAGGGTGTCAACGCCCGAGACCGCCCTTTTTGTCGGATACTGTTCGGTGTAGTGACGGCACCGTGTCAGCCCATGACAGCACGCTGTCGCCCCCGCCACCCCGACCCGCCCGACCCCAGCCCTCGACCCGCTCCCAATCCGCTCCACGCCACCGCCACAACGACGACGCGGCGCCCCCTCGCACCGCACCCTCCGCACCAACGCCGCAGCACGCCAGCGATCTACGCTAAGCCCGCCGACACGATCACGCCGACCGGCCCGCCTCCCGACGCCGCCTCGCACTCCGCACCGCGCGCCCTCACCGCACGAACCCCCAAGGGCCCGCGAAAGCCCCGCCCTCCTTCGCAGTGAAACACACCTTTGGGGCGGCTTTGGGTATCTCCACCCGCCCCAACAACCGCACCCCCTTTGCGAATACCATCGGCGGCGGGTGCGGGGCTATCCCGTCCACAGACCGCTCTTCCGACCAGAAGGCCCACCTTGCCGTGAACATCACCAGCTTCCTCGATCACTGGAATCTCGCCGAGAACCCCTTCCGCGACGAGGAGGCGCTCCACGACGCCGTCTTCCGTCGCCTCCAGACCGGCGCCACCGTCCACCCCGACTTCGAAAAGATCCTCGGCGACCTCAACGCACCCGCCACCTCCATCGTCTTCGGCGAAAAGGGCTCGGGTAAAACCGCCATCCGCCTCCAACTCACCGACCGCATCAAGCAGCACAACGCTCGCTCTGGCACCACCAAGGTCTTCCTCGTCCCCTACGACGAACTCAACCCCATCCTCGACCGCTTCGCCGAACGCGTCGGGCTCCCGACCGGTGCCGACCAACGCGACGCCGTCAAACAGCTCTCCAAGTTCCGGCTCACCGACCACATGGACGCCATGCTCCACGTCTCCACGGCGTCCATCGTCGACGCCGCCCTCGACGCCCCCGCCCGCTTCGACACACCCTCCACCGTCGACGACGCCGACCTCAAAATGCTCAAGCGCTCGCCCGCCGGCACCCGCCACGACATGCTCCTCCTCGCCGCCATGTTCGACAAGGCCCCCCTGGCCGGCGACCGCATGCGCGGCCTCCGCCGGCGCCTCGGCGTCTCGCTCGGCTCCAACCGATGGATGTGGCGCCTCTTCGTCGCACTCGGCTGGCTCCCCGCCGCCGCCGTCATCTACCTCTATCTCCAGCACGGCGACCCCGACGCGCGAAACCTCTGGCTCTGGGGCTTCGGCGCCGCCTTCCTCCTCTACCTCGCGATCCTCGCCAAGTACTTCCTCTGGGACCGCATCGTCGAGCAAAGCCTCGCCCGCAAAGTCGCCCGCCATCTCCGCGTCACGCCGCGCGGGCCCAACGCCATGGCCGAGGCGTTCGCCCAACTGCCAAAGCCGCTCCTCAAGGCCGGCAACCTCCCCATGTCCGAGCACGACGAAACCCGCTACGAACTCTTCGGACGACTCTGGCGCGTGCTCTCCGCGATGAACTACCACGCCGCCGTCGTCCTCGTCGACCGCGTCGACGAACCGGCGCTCATCAACGGCGACGGCGAACGCATGCGCGCCATCGTCTGGCCCCTCATGAACAACAAGTTCCTCCAGATGCCCCACTTCGCCGTCAAGGCCCTGCTCCCGGTCGAACTCCGCCACGAACTCTTCCGCGAGTCCGCAGCCTTCTTCCAGGGCGCCCGACTCGACAAGCAGAACCTCGTCGAACGCCTCAGTTGGACCGGCCCGATGCTCTACGACCTCTGCAACGCCCGACTCAACGCCTGCCGACAGGACGCGGCCGACCCCCGCACCGCGCGCGACGATCAACACGACGCCGATCTCGTCGCCGGAGAGGGCGCCGCCGAGCGGCACGGCCCGCTTTCGCTCGCCTCTCTCTTCGCCGACGACGTCTCTCGCCAAGACATCGTCGACGCCCTCGACCAGATGCACCAACCCCGCGACGCCTTCAAGCTCATCTATCAATGCATCGCCGAACACTGCTCCAACGTGACCGAAGAACAGGCGGACTGGCGCATCCCGCGACTCACCCTCGACACCGTCCGCAAGCAGCAGTCCGACCGCGTCCAGATGTTCTACCGCGGCATCAGGCCCGCCTAAGCGAGACCGCCGACCGCCGCTTCCCACTCACCACCGCCTGTCGCTTCAAACCTACGCCCCACACTCCGATCCGAACGCGCCCAGCACCGCAAGAAGATCGGCCGCGTTCACCACCCCGTCGCCGTCGGTGTCCCCATCGTCGCGAGGCGTCACCGAGCCGCCGAAGGTCGCCAGGAGAACCCGCCCGCCCGTTCAACCAGAACGTCCGGCCCGGCGTGGAAATGAATGGCCGGTTCTCACCAAACCTGCCGCCGCCGCAACTCACCAAGCGGGTACGTCACGCCCCGCCAAGTCACTCCCCGCCTGCCCAGCGTCACCCGCATCGACCGCCACATGATCAGCGGCATCGTCGGAAAGCCCAGCGGCGCCAGCGCCGCACCCAACGCCGGCCAACCGAAACGCCTCGCCATCAGCAGGGCCACCGGCGCCATCCCCCAGAACCCCACGCCCGCCAACACGCCCGCCGCGCCCGCGTACGTCGGCGCCGCGCCAAAAACCCACATCGCTACGACCACCGGCGACACCACGCCCAACGCCCAGCAGAACCACGCCCCAACGATATACATCGTCGCCAGCGCGACCGAATAATGCGCCATCGCGAAGCAATTCTTCTCGAGCAGCTTCGAAAGCACCCCCGCGTCGGCCACCCAATCGATCCGCAACAGCTCGGGCGCCATCGCCACGCGCGATCGCCCCGCGTGCCGCCGCAGAAGAATGCCGAGCTTCACGTCGTCCACCACCTCCATCGCCAGCCGCTCATGCCCGCCGACGCGCTCGTACGCGTCACGCCGCACCAAGTTGAACGCTCCCACGCCGACGCCCCCGGGCAAGCCCAGCGTCACGCCGGCGCACGTCGCGATGAACAGCAGATACGGCCCCAGCGTGCACGCCGCCCCCCACACGCCCGCCGCCTCGTAGCCCGGCAACGCCGCGAGATGCACCACACGCCGCCCGCCTCCGGCGTTCGCTCGCTCGACGTGGTTCAACGCCGCCGCCACCAGCCCGGGCTCGAAGTGCGCGTCCGCATCCGTAAACAACAGCCAATCCGTCGCCGCCTCCCGAGACGCAAGATGCAACGCGTGCGGCTTGCCAAGCCAACCTGCCGGCAACTCGTCGATGCGAACGACCGCAAGCCGCGGCCGCCCCTCGATCTCGCCTCGCTCGGCGAACTCCGCACGAAGCCGCTCGAGAATCGCCGGCGTCGCATCGCTCGAACGATCGTCCGCCACCACCACCCGCGCCACCTCACGCTGCGCCAGCGCACGCCGAACCGTCTCCTCGATCCGCTCCGCCTCGTCCCGAGCCGCGATCACCACCGTCACGTCCGCCGCCACAGGCCGGCCGGTCTCGCTCTCCGCCCCCGCCTCCGCCTCCGCCCGCAGCAGCGGCGCCAGACGCACCGCCGACGCCGACAGCGCCACCACGCCCAGCCACACCAACCCCGCCGCAACGAACGCGACCGACAGAATGATCCAAAGCGTCCCCATCACGACCGATTGTTGCAGCTCGCCGCGCGAACGCCCCTCATTCGCTCCTCAAATCCGCCTCGACCGCCCGAACCCCCGCACCTCGCTATCGCCCTCGCCCTCGCCCTCCCGAGTTCCCCCCTCCGCCCCCCCGGCTCAAACGTCCGGCTCCTCCGGGTCCGACCACGTCTCCGCGTCGTGACGCACGATCTTGCCCGTATCGACGTAAATCACCTGCTCGCAGATGTTCGTGCAATGGTCCGCCATCCGAGCCAACGCCGCAGCGACCCGGTTCAGCGTGAACGCAAAGTCCGCCGTCCGACTCCCAGCTTCCAACTGCCGCTCCGACGCCCGCAGAATCGCCTCCCGGAACGCCTCCGTCGCGTCGTCCGAACGCAGCACCGCCCGCGCCCGCTCCGAGTCGAGCTTGTCGAACGCAACCAGCGTCTCCTGGATCATGCCCAGCACCGAGTTCGCGATCACCCGGAACGCCCGCGGCAGCGGCTCGCTCGCCTCCATGATCGAATCCATCTGGTTCGCGATCGTCACCGCCAAGTCCGCCACCCGCTCGACCTCGTTGTTCATCTTCACGATCGTCAGCATCAGCCGGATCTGCATCGCCGACAGCGACGCCGGCTCCTCCGCCGTCCGACCACGGCTCAACGCCGCTTCCAACAACGCCACGCACTCACGCTCGATCCGGATGTCCGTCGCGTCGACGATGCGGTCCTCTTCGACCACCCGCGCCGCACGCGACAGGTCGCGCTCGAACGCCGCCTCGATCACCGTCTCCACGATCCGCAAAACATGCCGACCCTGCGAAAGCAGGTCGAGGCGCAACGCTTCGAGCGGCTGCGCGAACTCCCCATATGCCATGCGTTCGTCCACGGTGGTGGTCTCCGCTGAAGACGCGGGAGAATGTACCAGCTTGCGCGCGGTGCGGGCCACCGGTCGAGACGACCACGCCGCCGGCACGCCCCCCCACCGCCCCCAATCCCGACACCGGGCCAAACCGCACACATCCGTCCCGCCTCCCTGCCTCATCCCGTCTCTCAAAAGCCCCCCGCCGCAACGATCCAACGCCGCGCGACCGCCGCGAATCCCGCCGTCGCCGACCCGACGCGACCGGAGCGCTCGCCCCATTTCGTATGATGCTCCCGCCGCGGGGGCGTCGGCCTCCGGGCTCCGATCGAACGCGATCGAATCAATGGACGCCAAATCAGGGATGCGCCATGTCGTTTGAGATTGAAGCTGTGCACGCTCGCCAAGTGCTGGACTCTCGCGGGAACCCGACCGTCGAGGTGGAGGTGGCGCTCATGTCCGGCGTCGTCGGCCGCGCAGCCGTCCCCTCCGGCGCCTCCACCGGCGAAAACGAAGCCGTCGAACTCCGCGACGGCGACAAAGACGTCTACCTCGGCAAGTCCGTCATGAACGCCGTCGAAAACGTCCAGTCCATCAACGACGACCTGTTCGGCATGGACGCCCGCGACCAGGAAGAAATCGACGCACTCCTCAACTCGCTCGACGGCACCGACAACAAAGCCAAACTCGGCGCAAACGCCATCCTCGGCGTCTCCATGGCCGCCGCCAAAGCCGCCGCCGAAGGAATGGGACTCCCACTCTTCCGCTACCTCGGCGGCACCGGCGCCAAAACACTCCCCGTCCCCATGATGAACATCCTCAACGGCGGTAAGCACGCCGACAACACCGTCGACTTCCAGGAGTTCATGATCCAACCATGGGGCTTCGACGACTTCCACGAAGCCGTCCGCGCCGGCGTCGAAATCTACCACGCCCTCAAAGGCGTCCTCAAAGACCGCAAAATGGCCACCGCCGTCGGCGACGAAGGCGGCTTCGCCCCGGACCTCAAAGACAACGAAGACGCACTCAAAGTCATCGAAGAAGCCGTCGACAAAGCCGGCTACTCCTTCGGCGAACAAATCTTCGTTGCACTCGACCCCGCCACCAGCGAACTCTGGAACGAAGCCGAAAAAGACGGCAAGCAGGGCTACAAGTTCTTCAGCTCCTCCGGCGACATCCTCTCCTCCAGCGAAATGGTCGACCTCTGGGCCTCGTGGTGCGAGAAGTACCCCATCCGCTCCATCGAAGACGGCCTCGCCGAAAACGACTGGCAAGGCTGGGCCGAACTCACCAAACGCCTCGGCGACAAAGTCCAACTCGTCGGCGACGACCTCTTCGTCACCAACAAAGCCTTCGTCGAACGCGGCGTCCGCGAAGGCTGCGCCAACAGCGTCCTCGTCAAAGTCAACCAGATCGGCACCCTCAGCGAGACCTTCGACACCGTCAACTACGCCATGCGCAACCGCTACTCCTGCATCCTCTCCCACCGCTCCGGCGAGACCGAAGACGCCACCATCGCCGACATCGCCGTCGCCACCAACTGCGGCCAGATCAAAACCGGCGCCCCCTGCCGCAGCGACCGCAACGCCAAATACAACCAACTCATCCGCATCGCCGAAGACCTCGGCGAATCCGCCGTCTACGGCGCCGCGACCTGGAACCGCTGACCGACGTCGCTTGAACGATCGCATTGCCCGCCGAACCCCCGCACACCGCGGGGGTTCTTTCGTTCCGCCGCAGCGAATGGTGACGATACCGGCGGTACACTGCGGGCCGACGCTGCCGATCGGTGAAGGAGCGAACCGCCATGCCCAAATACGACCTCACCCTCGTCGAAGTCTCCGGCTCGCCCGCCGACATGGGACGATCCTTCGGCGAGCAGCTCCGCGACATGATCCAGCGCTACGTCCCCCATCGCCTCAACGCCGCCAAGGAATACCTCGACGCACGCGGCTTCGACGGCCAGGCCGACCTCCGCGGCGCCGGCGCTCTCTGCCTCGACGCCCTCAAACGCTGGCATAAACCCGGCTTCGACGAGTTCGTCGCCACCGCCGACGCCGCAGGCGTCGACCGACGCGACCTCTACGCCGCCGTCAACTACTCCGACATCCGAGACCTCGTCCTCCTTAACGACGGCGCCCTCGTCGGAACCGACGAAGGCTGCACCTCCGTCGCCGTCCCTCGCTCCAAGGCCAAACAGTCGCGCATCATCGCCGCGCAGACCTGGGACCTCCACCCACGCGACATCGAGTTCGTCGTCGCCGTCAAACGCCAGCCGACCGAAGGCCCCGACACCTGGAGCGTCACCACCGCCGGCTCGCCCACGCTCATCGGCATCAACGAACAAGGCCTCTACGTCGGCACCACCAACCTCAAAGTGCGCGGCGTCCGCGCCGGCATCCCATACCTCAGCCTCCTTCACCGCGCCGTCGGCTGCGCGAACCATCGCGAAGCCGCCGACGTCGTCGAGGCCGCCCCGCGCGTCGCCGCCCACAGCTACTGGTTCGCCGATGAACACGGCGCCGTCGAACTCGAATGCACCGCCACCACCGCCGTCCGCCGCGAGATGGCCGACCAACCCCTCATCCAGACCAACCACTGCCTCAACCCCGACCACCAGGAACGCGAGTCCGAGCCGCCAAGCTCCTCGAGCCTCCACCGCCTCCGCCGCACACAGGCGCTCATGGAGCGAGGGCCCCACGACGTCGCGACCATCCAGTTGATGTTCCAAGACCGCATGGACGGCATCAACTCCATCAATCGCTACCCCGAAGACGAGCAGATCGCCGCCACCAACGCCTGCTGCATCGGCGTTCCCGCCGAACGCGCTCTCTACGCATGCCGCGGCCCCGCCGACCAAGGCGACTGGCGCCGCCTCGCCTTCGACGACTAAACCGCCCATTCGCCAGCCCGATCTCCTGATCGACCCCCCGATCGACCCGACGCCGCGTGAATCATCCGCGAAAACAACGCGGCGACGCGACATCGCCCGCGCCACGCCGCGAGAACCGCACGCAACGCTGACCGCCCAGCGACCGACACGCCGCACCGCCGCAGCTTTGCGCTGGGGCCCGGGCTGGGGCCGGAGCTGGGGCTGGGGCCGGAGCTGGGGCCGGAGCTGGGGCCGGGGCCGGAGCTGCGGCTGGGGCCGCCTTGGTCCACTCGTTATCGCGCTTTCCCCTCCCAATCAGTCCCAAGCCCGAACCGCCTCGACATCCCCCGCCGTCTCGGCACGGCCCGGACCCAACCGCCCCGACCTCAAAAAAAGAAGGGGCGGCATGCCCATCCGCAAAGGCACGCCGCCCTCAATTCCCCCCCCGCACCTCGCAGGAGAACTGTGGACGATCAAGTTGTTCCCGGCCGACGCAGTTGAGCGTCGTCAAAATCCGGTGAACACCAATGTCTTCGTGGAGTATATCCGTGATCCGCGAAAGTCCCGCGTCTATGCGCCAACTCCGCGCGAGAATTTCAACACACTGCATCCAATTCAGCCACCGACCGCATACTGCAAATACTTCATACCAATTTTCCCTATCTTCACGCCCCGCAACGGTGTCTCCTCGGCTCATGGCCCATCCAAAACGACCGCGCCACGCCCACGCGACTGGGGTCAACCGCAATACCGCGCTCGCCCGGCCCGCACTTCTCGGACGAATCCGACCGCCCCACCGCCTGCAAGCCATGCCTATCGACGGATGGGTTCCCGTCCGCAGAACCGTTCGGATTTGCCCAAATCACGCGTCACCGGTGGCTTGCGTCGCTCGACTGTGGTATCCTTGGGCTCCAGTGTGTCACGTGCGCACGATTGCGCACTATCGTCCTGATGACTGATCCCATTCGATTGCCGCGTTCGCGCGGCGTATTTCACTTGGAGCGAAGAAGAAGATGAAGACTCTGATGATTGGCGCAGCCGCTGTTGCGGTGAGCGCCGGAGCCGCCTCCGCGGCGGTGACCAACACGTTCTTCGCCGAGGCGTTGAACATCGACATCTCGGCGTGGAACAGCGGTGCGCCGCTTCCGGGCAATCCCGACCTCGACAACGTCGTCGCCGCCCGCAGCGCCTTCCTGGCTAACTTCACCACGTTCTTCGAAGAAGACTTCGAAGACGTTCCCGTCGGCCCCGCCGCCGGTGGTGTCAACCTCAACTTCGGCTCGATCAACGCCAGCCTTACCGGCCCCGGCGAAGTGCGCGAGTTCCCCCCGGGCCTCAACAACCGATTCGCCACCTCCGGTGAGCGTTACTTTGACACCCAGGCCAACCCGAACGATCCGACCGACTCCTCGCCGCCCTTCACGGTGACGTTCGATCAGCCGATCGCCGCCTTCGGCTTCTACGCCACCGACGTCGGCGACTTCGGCGGACAGATCGAGCTCATCCTCGACGGCAACGCTGTGGACGTCATCAACGTCCCCAACTTCACCGGCTCCAACGGCTCGACCGACCCCTCGGTCCTGTTCTTCGGCTTCACCAGCGACGTCGACTTCAACGAAATCGTCTTCACCTCGACCGCCGAGGATGCCGACGGCTTCGGCTTCGACGATATGGTCTTCGGCCGCCGCGGCCAGATCATCCCGCTGCCCGGCGCCTCCATGCTCGCCATGGCCGGTCTCGTCGGCATTGCCGGTATCCGTCGCCGCTGATCTCAGCGCCGGCTGACCAGCCGGTAGAGCGCCGAACGCGGACTTCCGCAGCAGGCGCCAAAGCGAATGACTCAGACGAAGCGGGCCGTTCTCGGTCCGCTTCGTTTGTTTTTGCGCGAACACACCGTCGATCAAACCGATCGGCGGCCGAGCCGCCTACGGTTTTTCGTCGCTCGCCAACGACCGACCGGAAGCTCTCACGCCCCCCACTGCAATGCCTGGGGTGAAATGCCGCGGGAATGAAATGTCGGGGGGATGCAATACCTGGAACGCCGCTCATGACCCGCGAAAACGCGCCGACACAGCGTGACGCACCGACCACGCCCGACCCGGCCGACGCCGCCTTTGTCCAACCCCGCGCGCTCGACGGTGACCGCGCGACGCGCCGCGACCGCCGCCGCTCTCGCCCGGCCTCGCACCGACGCGGCTCGCCAAGCCGCCTCATCGCCGCCGCCCTCCTCGCCGCCCTCGGCGCCGCCGGCTGTATCAAGGCCCCGCCACCGCCCGGCGCCGTCTCCCTCGAACGACGCGTCGCCGCCTTCCCCACCCACGACCTCGACCTCCGCGGCCGCGTCGAGATCCTCTTCAACGACCGCGGCATCCCCTTCGTCCTCGCTCAGCACGACCACGACGTCCCCTACGCCCTCGGCATGCTCCACGCCCACTTCCGCGAAGGCCAGATGGAACTGCTCCGCCGCGTCGCCGCCGGCCGACTCTCCGAAACCGCTGGCCCCCTCGCCACCGAAATCGACGTCGTCATCCGCACCCTCGACCTCGACCGCGCCGTCCCCGAAATCGAGCGGTCACTGCCACCCGACACCCGCGCGTGGCTCGAACGCTACGTCGCCGGTCTGAACCGCTACATCGCCAAGCGGCCCCGTGCCCCGCTCGACCTCCGCCTGCTCGGCGGCGACGTCGAACCATGGACCGTCGCCGACGTGCTCACCATCGGACGCCTCGCCGGCGCCGACCTCAACTGGGGACGCTGGTACACCCTCGGCCGACTCCGCGACGAGCCCGGCTTCGACGAGTTCGCCCGACGCCTCGCCGACCACCACGCCGCCGGCGCCGCCAGCTTCGGACCCGAAACTCCCACGCCCTTCGCCAAGCTATTCGACGCCTCCAAAGCAGGCAGCAACTCCTTCGTCGTCGCCGGCGAACGCACCCCCACCGGCGCCGCCCTCATCGCCAGTGACCCACACCTCGGCGTCCAACAGCCCAACCTCATGCTCATCGTCGGCTTCCGCTCCCCTTCCTACGCCGTCGTCGGCCTCACCTTCCCGGGCCTCCCCTTCGCCGTCATCGGACGCAACGAACGCATCGCCTGGGGCGGCACCAACATGATGGGCGTCTCCAGCGCTCTCTACGACGTCTCCTCCATACCACCCGAATCCATGCGCGTCCGCAAAGAGCGCATCGCTCGCCGGCTCTGGTTCGCCGCCAACGTCGAAATCAAGGAAACACCCCTCGGCCCGATCGTCACCGACATGCCCTTCCTCGACGACCTCGGCTACCCGCGCGCCGCCCTCTGGTGGCGCGGCCACGAACCCTCCGACGAGCCCTCCACCTTCATGAACGTCATGCGGGCCGAGGACTGGGACCAATTCCGAGCCGCCTTCCAAACCTACGCCGTCGGCGGCCAGAACTTCCTCTACGCCGACGCCGACGGCAACATCGGCCAACTCCTCGCCTTCGAATACATCCCCGGCGCCAGCCGCGCCACGAGCACCGCCGCACCCGCCCCCATCGACGACGAACGCTTCGACGTCGCCAATCGCATCCCCAGCACCAAACTCCCCGCCGCCTACAACCCGCCCCAAGGCTTCCTCGTCTCCGCCAACAACACCCCCATCCGCCTCGACCCCCCCGCCACACTCGGCGGCAACCAGAACGACCGCGTCCTCCGACTCCGCCAACTCCTCGCCGGCCCGCAAACGCTCAACACCGAACACCTCAAAGCCGCCCAGGCCGACGTCCGCTCGCTCTCCAGCGCCGACGCCGCCGCCGCGATCGCCGCCCGCCTCGAGCCGGGACAGTTCACCATCGTCGACGCCCTGCGCGACTGGTCCGGCGACTACCACCCCCAAGCACCCGAACCCGTCGCCTATCAGCGCCTCGCCCGCGAACTCCTCCGCCGCCATTACCGGCCCCGCTTCGGCTCGCGCATCGCCTCCTTCCTCCGCAACTCCCCAGCCGTCCACGCCTTCATCGCCGAAGACCTCGCAACCGGCGCCGTCACCGACGAACAACTCCGCGACGCCGCCGAGGCCGCCCAAGCCGACCACGACCCCGCCGTCCTCTGGGGCGACGTCCACCGCCTCGAACTCGCCCACCCCGCCTCCCGCGTCCCGCTCATCGGCGACGACTACGTCTTCGACGAACAAGGCGTCGGCGGCACCGCAGGCACCGTCATGAAGTCCGCCCACGCCGTCGACCCGAACCGACACACCGTCCGCTTCGGCGCCCAATCACGCCACGTCTCCGACCTCGCCGACCTCGACGCCAACTGGTTCGTCCTCCTCGGCGGACAAGACGGCTGGTTCGGCAGCGCCAACCAGCTCGACCAATGGCCACTCTTCAAGCAAAACCAGTACGTCCGCGTCCCACTCCGCGAAAGCACCGTCCGCGCCGAGTTCCGCGCAGCTCGCCTCGACCTCCGACCCACGCCACCCGCCGGCGACTAAGCCGCCCCACGCCGGCGCCCTCCCTCCGTCACGCCGCTCCCCACGCCCGCGCTATAGTCGTTCCCAACGAACAGCAGCCCGAGGAGCGACGACATGGCACAAGACACGATGGCGCCCCAGAAAACCGATCAAGCCGCCGTGACCGCCACCATCACCGGTGACGGCTTCGCCACCGAGGTCAAACCCGCCCCGCCGCACGACGGCCACACCATCGTCGTCGATCAGGCCGCCGCCATCGACGGCGGCGCCGGCCGCGGACCAAATCCCTTCACCTACCTCTACGCCGCCCTCGCCGGCTGCGTCGCCCAAACCATCTACTCCTACGTCTCACGCAAAGGCTTCAAGCTCGTCCGCGCCACCGTCGAGGTCTTCCCCACCCGCGAAGGACACGACCCCGTCGAGAAAATCGAACTCAAGATCACGCTCGACGGCCCCGAACTCACCGACGACCAACGCAAACGCATCCTCGCCGTCGCAGCACAGTGTCCGGTCCATAAGACGCTCGAACGAGGCGTCGCCATCAACGACACCTGAGCCGCCAGCCGCCGCTTCAGCCGCCGCGGGCGCCGACCCATCCACGCCGCACCATCTCATCGCCCAACCCAGCCGCCCCCGGCGCCGCACGCCCCACCGACCCAAACAAAAAAAGCGTCGGCCCCGCCGATGGCGGGACCGCGCCTCAAACTTTCAATCTTCGTCGGCGAAACGCGCTCGCTCAGCAGCCCGTGCCGAAGGCGCCGAGAACCAACAGCAGGTCGTCCGCATTCACCTGCGTGTCCTCGTTCATGTCGCCCTCCGCCGGACCGCCGCTCACGCGGGCGCCGAACGCGCCCAGCACCACCAACAGATCGTCGGCGTTCACCAGCCTGTCGCCGTTCGCATCACCGACGCACGGCGTATCGACGCACGCCACCGCCTCGATGCGGAACGCGTCCAGGCCCAGTTCAAGAATCGAGTCGTTCGGCGAGTCCGTCGCCGTGATCCGGAAACGCACCTGGTCGGTCAGCGGCACGAACGCCTGCAAGTCGATCGTCCGCTCTTCCCAGCCGTTGGTCGGGTCGAACGTCGTCTCGACGTTCACCCAACTCGCGCCGTCGTCCGACGACACGTCGATCGTGATGGCGTCGTCGCCCGCGTTGTTCGTACCGATCCACAAAGCGAACTTCAACTGCGGCGCCGAGATCTGCGTCACGTCGAACGCCGGCGAAACCAGCACCGCCGGCCCGCCGTCCACGTCGTCCGATCCGCCGTCCTCGGTCACCCAGCAGTATCCCGAACCGTCGAAGTCCGTCGGTGGGTCCTGACGGTCGCCGCCGCCAGACGGGATCGCCCGCTCCCAAAAGCCCGTCGAAAGACCGCTCGACGACGCGTCCGCGAAACCCACCGACGTCTCGAAATCGTAATCAGCCACCGAGTCGATCGAATCGACCACCACCCGCGAGAACGAACCCGACGACGGAATCGTGTACGTCGAACCGTCGAGATTGTCGATCGCGAACGAATACGACACCGACTCGCCGCACGTCAGCGGCGGCGTGTCCACCGCCACCGCGTTCGGCCCCGTCGCCGTCATCGGAATCACTTCCGCACCGGACCCCGTGTCGATGATCAGCCGCGCCGACGTCGCGTCCGGGTTCGTCCCGCACGCCGCGTTGATCTCGAACGCAAAGCTGTTCACGCCCGACGCCAGATAGCTCGGCGCCGGATCGGCCGTCGGCGACAGCGGCAACGGACCCGCGCAGATGCCCGTCGGCGCCGCCAACGCCGCGCTGAACGCCGACAACGTGATCGACGTCCCCTTGTTCTCACCGCCCGACGAGAAGCACCCGCCGTGCGTGTGAACCCCGAGCGCCGTCCCGTTCGCCTCGTCAATCACCGGCGAGCCCGAGTTCCCCCCCGTCGTGTCCGGGCGATATTCCAACGCCGTCCCGAACAAGCCCACGAACGGACCGACGTGCGTCTTCTGCGCCAAATACCACGTCGGATCGACCGGCGACGTCGTCGACCCGAACCCCGTGATCCGGATCTCCGTCGTGTTGCTCTGCGTCTCCGCCAGCTCGAACGCCACCTCGCCCTGCGCTTCGTACGCCGTCAGGTTCGTCGTCGAGTTCGGGAACACCCCGAAGTACGCCCAGTCGTTGCCCACGCCGCCGCCGTTGTTCGTCTGAATCGACGCCGGATCGACCGGGTACTGGTCCTCCGGCGGCGGCGCCACCGGCGTGCCGCCAGGCGTCGACAGCGGCACGTTGAACTGAATCACCGCCGTCGACGACGGACCGCAGTGACCCGCCGTGATCAGGCACTTGTTGCAGTCGTTCACCAGCCACGCCGTACACCCGATCGGCATCACCCGACCCACCCGCGGGTCGTCCGACAGCATCCGATCGTCCGTCGACCCGCAGATCGACCGCCCCATGTCCGGGTCGGGCTCGCCCACCTCCGCGTCCGCCACCACCAGACGCGACGCCGTCGCCCCAGCAGGCTGAATCACTTCCACCAGCAACGCGTCGCCGTTGAAGTACGCCGACGAATCGTTCCACTTCTGCATCGCCTCGAAATCCAGCGTCTGCTGATGACCGTCAAGCAGCGACGTGATCCGCACCACCGCCCGCTCGCCCTCACCGTTCGACCCGAGTTCCACCTCCGAGAAGAACAGCCGCAACCACGACGCATCGCGCACCGAAACGACTTCCGAGTACGCCACGCCCGAGCGGTTCACGCTCGACAAAATCGGGCCCGTGTCCAACTTCACGTCAATCTGGTTGTAAACGATGTTCGGCACGTCGCGCGGGATCGCCGGCATCTCGTCGTCGGCTTGGGCGAACGCCGCCGGCGCGACGCCCAGCGAGCCGGCGCCGACGACCAGCGAAGCGGTCAGCGTAAAAGCGGTGGTCTTGGTCCTCATCGACGGACTCTCCATATGTATGGATGAAAGATTCTGCACATCGTCCGCTCGCCAGCAGCCGAACCGCTCGGCATCGACCGAACGGAAAGCCGCATTCGACATCGCCGACGCGGGTTCAGCGGGCGGGCGGACGTCCTCGAAGCCTACTGGATGCCTCGTCGGAAACAACCACGTCTCGGGCGATTTCGCCCGCCCCACCGACCCGCACGACGCCGAATACCCGCCGGCCGACACGCCGTAAAGGCGCCCCGCGGCGTAGCGCCCAGCACCGCGAACGGCCAAAAAGCCGCCTGTGACCACGCACGGACCGGCTACGTCCGAGAACGCCGAATGTCAAGATGGGGGGATTCGGGATTGCCCCAGCCGGTCTCCGGGTGAACGACCAAAAACAGCCCCACAGCCGTTTATGCCGTCGACGCGCCTCCGAAGCCCCCCAACGACGCTCCGGCATTTCCCACAGCCCGCTCGCCAAGACTGCTCCCATCCGCGCCGCCCGTCACCCCCACCCGACCGCCTCTCTGTCACGCCAGCCCCTGCTCGCCCAGCCACCGCTCCGCGTCGATCGACGCCTGGCAACCCATCCCCGCCGCCGTCACCGCCTGCCGGTAGTCCGCGTCCGCCACGTCGCCCGCCGCGAACACCCCGTCGATGTTCGTCGCCGACGTCCGCGTCTCCAACAGCAGGTACCCCTTGTCGTCGAACGACAGCCCCGACTCCTTCAGGAACTGCGTCGCCGGCGTGTGACCGATCGCCACAAACATCCCCTTCACCTCAAGCTCCGAACGCTCGCCCGTCTGCGTGTCCTCAAGCTGCACGCCCGTGATCTTCTCGTCCCCCAGCACGTCCACCACCACCTTGTTCCACAGCACCTCAGCGTTCGACTTCGACATGAAGCGTTCCTGCATCGTCTTCGACGCACGAAGCTCGTCCCGCCGATGGATCACGTACACCTTCGACGCAAACTTCGTCAGGTACGTCGCCTCTTCCATCGCCGTGTCACCCCCGCCGACCACCGCCACCGGCTGGTCCCGGAACTGCGGCAACGCCCCGTCGCACACCGCGCACGCCGACACACCGCCGCCGATCTGCGCCAACCGCAACTCGTTCTCCAGCCCAAGCCAGTTCGCCGTCGCCCCCGTCGCCACAATGACCGCCTGCGCGAACACCTCGTCGCCGTTGTCCAGCGTCAGCTTGAACGGACGATCGCCGAACTCCACCTCCGTCACGTCCCGCGTCTGCACCGTCGTCCCGAAACGCTCCGCCTGCTTCTGGAACATCGCCATCATGTCCGGCCCCGTCACCCCGTCCGGAAAGCCCGGGTAGTTCTCCACCTCCGTCGTCAGCATCAACTGCCCACCGGGCAGCACCGGCGCTGGGTTCGACTTCGGCACCCCGATGAAACAGACCGGATCCAAGTTCGCCCGCGACGCGTAGATCGCCGCCGTCCACCCCGCCGGACCCGACCCGATGATGACGAGCTTGTGCGGATCGCCCGAAGAACCCTCTGGCATGCCAACGCGCCTTTCCACAACTAGAGTCGGCGACTGAAACAACGAAACCCGACGTCATTCGCACCGGAACCCACGAACGACTCCCCGACCCATGCTAGCCACCCGGCGGACGAGCCGATCGACCGCCGTCCCCTCAGCAATACCCCCCTGCAACACCACCTCGCCGACACCCCTCGCCGATACACCCCACCGTTACCCCGCCCCACACCGACGCTCAGTCCTTCTCCGCTCGCTGCAAGCTGAGCACCGGCGGCCAGAACAGCAACTCGCGACCCGAATAGTCCACACGCTGCGGCTCGTCCACGCCCGGCGGGTTGTCGTCACGACGGTTGATCCCACGCGAATACAGCACGAACTCGCCCAGGTCCACCGACGTCTCGAAGAACGACGGCGCGCTCACGACCGAACGCGCCTCGGCACGACGCGCGATCTCCGCCTCCCGACCCGCGTACAGCAACGCCTCCACCGGCTGCTCCTTCAGCAACTCGTCCAGCGCGTCGCCGATGAAACGGAACTCGATCCCCGCCGCCCGAACCACACCGTTCCGATCGATGATGAACGCGTCCTGATCGTCGTCGTCAAGACCGATCACCCACGGACTATCGCGACCGAAATCCAGGTCCTCTTCGTCGGGGAAGTAGAAGTTCACCGGCGCCTGCCGCGCGTAGTTCGCCGCCATCAACTGCCGCTCCTGCTCCGACATGTTCTCCTCGGCGAAGTCGCCCGCTCGAATCGCCAGACGAACGCCGTCGAACGCGTAGTCGCGACCGATCCTTTGGAAAATGTCCAGGTACGCCCCGTAACGACCCTCAGGCCCCGTCGCCGTGCCCGGCATCACCACCAAAATCTCGCCCTTCCGGTCCGCCGCGTCCAGCTCCCGCGCGAACGAGTCATAAAACCTGAACGGCGGCGCCGCCTGACCCACGATGCTCCGGTCGACACGGTTCCGATCGTCCTCGTCGATGCCCGAGTTCCAGTTGAACTCGAACTGCGCCGTCGGCCCCACCGCCACGTTCCCCTCCACCTCCTCATACAGCTTCGTAAAGTCGATGCTGTCACGCGGCTGACCCCCAGGCATCTCCACGTAATCCGCCGGAAAGAAAATCTCCATCGGGTGCGGACGATCCAATCGCCGAAGCTCGCGAAGCTCCGTCGGCGACATGTCACCCGACGTCAGACGACCGCCACCGCCACGCAGCACCGCCGTCTCGCGACGCGGCTCGAAAAACACGAACTCCTCCGACTCCAACTCGTCGTAGTCGTACCCGAACAGGTCCAGATTCCGCGTAAGACTGTCCACGTAGTTCGGCTGGATCGCGATCAGGTTCGGCGGCACCTCCCCGTCGAAGTCGATCATGTACGCCGCGCAACCCAACGCCAACCGCGTCCCCGACAGGTGCACCTGCAACGCCCGCTTGTACGGAATCAGCTTCTCCATGTCACCCGCCACCACTCCGACGATCGCCTGCGCCGTCAGGTTCGTCTGCGAGTAGTCCGTCGGCACGGTCACCAAAAACGGATCGTTCAAGTCGTAATCCCACCGCGCGGTGATGTCCCCCAGCACCGTCTCGATCCGCTCCGCAACGTCGTACCAGTCGTCCTGCAACGCCGCCAACTGACGGTAATACGCCACCGCGTTGAACAGCTCCAGCGGCTCCTCCGCCGACCGCACACGCGCCATCGTCAACGCGAACTCGTCGACTTTCACGTCGCCCTCGCGCTCGTACAGCCGGTCCAGCATCTGATCGCCCAACACCTCCGGAATCCGCGGGATGTTCGTCCGCAGCGCCCGGACCTGCCGTTCACCGATATCCCCAACGAACGTCGTCAGCCCGTCCGCCGTCAACGCGTCCGAACCGCGATACTGAAACGCGAAGTCCCGAACGTGCTCCAGCGCGATCGCCATCAGCCGATACGCCGCGAGCTTCTCCGCTCGCGACGGACGGTCCATCAACTGCCGATACAGAAACAGCAAATCCCGGTAGTGCTCCAGCCCCGCGTCCGCGTCCCCCTCCTCCGCCAAACGCACCGCCTCCCACATCACCAGCGCATGCACCCGCTTCAACTCGTCCAAGTAAAGCGGGTCCAACGGCGCCAGCAGACCCTCCGGACCCAGCTCGACGAACAAACCCGCCTCCGCCCACTCCGACGGCACGTTCTCACGACCGTACTTCAGCGTCACCATCCCGCGGAAATCGTCTTCCGTCACCTCCCCAAGCTTCGCAAGCACCTCCTGCTGCGCCTCACCAGCCGCCCACGCCGACACACGCGGCCACGCCGGATGCCCCGGACCGATCAACGCCATCAAACGAAACTGACCCAACTCCCCGGGAATCGAACCCGGCGCCGACTCCATCCCCGCGATCGCCGGGAACAACACCGCCTCCGTCGACGAGTTCCCCGGAATCAGCCGCACCAGACGATTCGCCCGGTCCAGATAGTCGTCAGCCAACGCCGTCGGCCCCGCGGTCGACAGACCCACGGAAGCCACGACACACGAAAGCAACGCCCGGTTCAGCATGTGGAGCATGATCGATCTGCTCTTTCCTCAATCAGCAGGAACTCCGCCGAGCCGCGATCGGCACGACGCGATAATCTCCCGCGCCCCAGCACGCCGATCGACCCGACGCCGATCCGCACGCCCATTACGCGGGACTCCGATTCTACCGACGCCGCCCACCGATTGTTCGCCGGTCCGGACGATGATCGGGTCCCCGCCCGTGACTGCCTCGCACCGCGAGTCGACCCCGTACCAACGCCCCCATCACCCAGCCGCGCCGCACGCCCTTCCTCACCGCATCCCCCGCCCGCTACCCCCCCGCTACCCGTCCGCTCTCCCCCGCCCCACCCGCGCAATCCCGCAGCGCCATCCCGCCCAGAGTCCCCCCGCCGACGCGCTACCATGCACACATGACCACCGACCGCGCCTCACGACTCTATTTCGACAACGCGGCCACCAGCTTCCCCAAGCCCGATTCGGTCCTCGAAGCCATGGTCGCCTACCAGCGACGCTACGGCGCCTCGCCCGGACGCGGCGCCTACCGCGAAGCACGCGAAGCCGGCGACGTCCTCACCAACTGCCGCGAACGCATCCGCGAACTCATCAACGGCGAGTCCGCCGACCACGTCGTCTTCGCGCTCAACACCTCCGACGCCCTCAACACCGCCATCAAAGGCCTCCTCCGACCCGCCTTCTCCCCGGGCCGCACCGTCCACGCCGTCATCACCGCCATGGAGCACAACTCCGTGCTCCGCCCCGTCAAGGCCCTCGCCGACGAGTTCCCAGGCTCCGTCGAGTACACCCGCGTCGAAGCCGACGACGACACCGGCCTCGTCGACCCCGATCGCATCCGACACGCCATCCGACCCGACACCAAAATCGTCGCCGTCGTCCACGGCTCCAACGTCACCGGCACCCTCCAGCCCATCGCCGACGTCGGCGCCGTCTGCCGCGACATGGCCGTCCCACTCCTCGTCGACGCCGCCCAGACCGTCGGCCACATGCCCGTCGACGTCCAGGCCATGAACGTCGACCTCCTCGCCTTCCCCGGACACAAAGGACTCCTCGGCCCACTCGGCACCGGCGCCCTCTACGTCAGGCCCGGGCTCGAACGGCTCATGCACACCTCACGCGAAGGCGGCACCGGCAGCGTCTCCGAACACGACACCCACCCCCACGACATGCCCGACAAGTTCGAAGCCGGCTCGCACAACGCCATCGGCATCGCCGGACTCCTCGCCGGCGTCGAATGGCTCCTCGACCGCGGGCTCGACAACGTCTGGCGCCACGAACGCGCCCTCATCGAACAATTCATCAACGGCGTCCACCAATACACCGGCGGCCCCCCGCTCTCCGGCCTCCGCCTCCTCGGTCCGCCGGGCGTCGAACACCGCTGCGGCGTCTTCTCCGTCGTCCTCGACGGACTCACACCACACGAACTCGCCGCACGACTCGAAGACCGCTTCGGCGTCCTCACCCGCCCCGGCCTCCACTGCGCCCCCCACGTCCACCGCACCTTCAAAACCGACCCCGAGTCCGCCGCCGTCGAAGGCCGACTCCCCGGCGCCACCCGCTTCAGCACCGGCCCATTCCTCTCCGTTCAGGACGTCAAGTACGCCACCGACGCCCTCGCGACGATCTGCGAAGAAGCCGCGGAAGAGCGGGGGGCAGCGGAGAAGGACAGCCGGGGGGGGCAGCCGGGAGAGCGGCGGGGAAGGCGACGGCCAACGAAGGGATGATGGACGACTCCGTAAAACCCGAGGAGACCGAGGTCGCGAAGACGCTGCGCGGGTGCGGCACGGTGGTGGCGATGGCGTGCGTCGCCGCATTCGCGGCCGTGCTCGCCGTCGTCTTGCTGATTGTGGGGCTGGTCGCGGGCCTGCCGGCGTTGGCTGGCTTCGGCGCGGGGCTGGCGGTGACGGCCGGGGTAGTGATGATGCTGCTGTTCGCGTCCAGCGGATCGGTGTTGGGCGAGGACTCGGGGCTCGGGCCGGCGGCGTGGTTGTTCGAGCATGACGGAGCGACGGCGGTGGCGATGGACCGCGGGTTCGCGCGGCCGCTGCTGCTTGTCGCAGCCGTTGGTGCCGGTGTCGGAGCGCTGCTGGCTGTGCGGGCGATAGACGCGTTCGTGCAATCGTGGAGCGTGTGGCAGGCATACGCCGGTGCGCTCGCGCCGCCGGCGGCTCTGGCGTTGTACGTCGGCCTCCGACTCACGCGGCGGTCTCGCGCGTGAGGGGCAGGGGCAGGGGCAATGGCAGGGGCAGGGACAGGCCCACCGAAACTCCCACCCCAATACATTGCGGCCATTCAGTAGACCCGAGCTGCTTCGCCCCTCAATCCGCCACCGGATCCCCTCTTCGCTGCCGGTAGAACTTCAACGCCAGCCCCACCAACCGCACCGGCCCCAGCGGCTTCTGCCCCGCCTTCGCTCGCCGCAGCGCGCCCAACCGGTACAGCCGCGCCCACTGCCGGAACAGCACGCCGTACGCGAACAGGATGTTCTTGTCAGGGTCGTACAGGTTCGTCGATTCGGAGGCCGAGCCGTTCAGTTCGATGATCGAAAACCCCCGGCCACGCCTCAGATCCTCCTCCGACTCGTACCGCAGGTCGATCCGCACGAAGTCCAGCCCGGCCCCCGTCGCCGGGTCCGTGTAGCTCCGCGCGATCCGGTCGATCGCCGCCGTCAGCTCCGGCGTGATCAGGTCGGCGCCGTCGGAAAAAATCGCCCCCTGCGCATGATTCCCCGACGCCGCCAGTTGAAACCGCTCCCCCTCCCCCAGCACCCGGTCCCGCTCCGGCGTGTGCCGATTGATGAATCGCTTCGCCTGCATCCGGTACCGCTTGTGGTCCCAGATCAACTGCTCCAGCGTCTGCTCACCGTCGCCCTCGATCACCGGAAACGCCTTCCGCGTCACCGAGAAAATCTCGCCCGGCAACTCGTCCGGATGCCCCTCCCCATTCGCCCCGCCGCCACCCTTCGCCGCGCCCGCTCGCCCACCGCCCGCCGCGCCGTTCTTCCCGTCCGCCCCCGACGGCACGCGAGACCACAACACACCAACCTCGTTCGGCTGCGTCGCCAGCACCTGCGCCTGCACCGGCCCCGTCGTCTCATCCAGATACTCCAGCGCGTCCTCGTCCGATCGGATGATCCGCACGCCGAACCCGCGCTGCCCCGCGTCCGGCTTCAGGATCACCGGATACCCCGTCAGCGGGCAATCCGGATCGTCGAAGAACCCGCGCAACTGCCTCAGCCGCGCTTCCGCCTCCGCGTTCCGCTCGATCAACCGCGCCGCCAGCACCGGCGCGCCCTGACGCTCCAGGTTCCGACAGATCGCTGTCTTCGGCTCGCCCACGAACCCGCCGCCGTTCGGCAGCCCCGGGTTCGTCGCCGTGAACAACGTCACGCTCCGATACCGGATCGACAACAACGCCAACCACGGCATCAGCGGCGCATAAAACACCAACGCCGGCCAGAACTCGTACTCCACGAACAGCCGAAGCTCCGCCTTGAGACGCTGCCGCCCCAGGTCCGTCGCCTCGAGAGACACGATCCGCAGCAACACGAAAAGCACCACGAACGCCGCGATCACCGCCCACGGCCCGTGGAAAATGTCACGCATGAACCCAAGCAGCGGCGGACCGATCAGCAGCGTCAACAGCAACAACATCGGCGTCCACACCGCCACCGCGATCGTCACGAAGAACAGGAACTTCTTGTTGTGCCGCGGGATCACGCCCGCCGCGATGTACAGCGGCAACCGCGTCCCGGGCAACATCCGCGACAGGAACACCGCCTTCGCCGTGTGACGACCCAGCACCTTCGACCAGTGCTCGAGCGACTCGTCGGTCAGCACCCGCCTCACGAAAGGCCACTTCAACAACCGCCGCCCGCCGAAGTGCCCCAGCGCCCACAGCCCGTAATCCCCCAGCACGATCCCCAGGAAACAACCCATGAGCGCGACGCCCGGGTCCAACGCCCCCGCCGCCACCGCCAGCCCCACCGCGATCACCGTCAAATCCTCCGACACGAACGTGCCCAGGACGATGAACAGCACCAGAAGCCACCACTTCTCGTTCGGGTTGATCTCCACGCCGAACAGCGTGAACGGCTTGCGAGGCGGCGCCGGCGACAGATCCACCACCCCTTCCCGCACCGGACGCCCCGCCTCGTCGTGCGCCGACGCGAACGCCACAATCGACGCCGCCGCGATCTTCAGATCGCGCACCTCCCCCAGCGGCGGACCGAGCGGCACGAAGTGCGACGCGTCCAACATCACCAGCCGCGAGTTCGGCAGCACCTCGTGATGCAGCTCCGCCGTCGTCGCCGGCACCAACGGATCGTGACGACCGTGCACGATCAACGCCGGCGTTTCCAAACCCTCCATGATCCCGCGCAGCGGCCGCAGGTCCGTGTCCCAGAAATCGCGAACGAACGCGTGGCGAACGTCCGTCGGCGGCAGCAATCCAAAGTGCGGAATCAACTCCGGCACGCCCACCACCACCGGGAAGCCCATGAAATACTTGAAATGCTCGAAGAAATACGACCCCGAGCCCTCGCCCTCCTGCGTCGCCATCGCCCCCATCAGCGTGATCGACGCCACACGCTCCGGCGCCAACTCCGCCGCGTGAACCACCACCGCCCCCGAATACGACCAACCGACCAGGTGCGCCCGCTCCACGCCCAACTCGTCCAGCGCCGCCAGCACGTACCGCGCGTTCGCCTTCACCGAATACGACGGCGCCAACGCGTCGCTCAACCCGTAACCCGGACGATCGATCGCGTACACCGTCCGACCCGTCGACGCCAGCGGCGGCGCGAACTCGTGAAAGTCACGCGCGCCCTGCGACGGCGAGCCGTGCAGCAACACGATCGGGAGCGCCCCCTCGCCCGACGACGCGAAATCCGCGAACGAGTCCGGCACCGACTCCGCCTCGCCCGCAGGCGCCTCGTCCGCCAGCGTCTCACGCGTGTACCGATGCGCCACCAGCGACACCGGCTCCGCCCCCGCCACCGGCCCGTCGCCCCGGAACGCCGGCACCGTCAGGTCCACCCGCTCCGCGTCCGCCGGCACCGGCTGGTGCGCCCCCCAAAGGTCCGGCTGAATCACCCGCACCACCAGGTGATGCGCCGCCAACAACACCAGATACCCCACCAAGACACGCTTCCACGTGAAAAGCCGACGCTTGCGCCGCGCCGACGCCGACGCCGGCGCCGAGCCCCCGGCGCTTTCCTCAATGGCTTCTCCGTCGCGGTCCGAGCCGCCGGTCGCCCCGCCCTCCGCGGCCGGCTCGGGCTCCTCGGCGTGGAACGAACTGTCGCCCACCGCAGCGTTCATGTCTCACTGGACGCGGTGTCGGGGTCGCTCTCGCCCCCGCGCACCTCGTGACCGACGGCCGACGCGCCGCCCCCGGCGAGCCGCCTGATGCCCTCGACGAAATCGCGATGGTTCGCGCAGCGCGGCACCTTGTTCTGCCCCCCCAGCTTGCCGCGCGAATCCATCCACCGCGCGAACGAGCCCATCGGCACCGGCGTGATCGTCGGCGCCGACATCGCGTTCGACGAACGCTTCGTCGTGTAGTCCACGTTGTGCTCCTTGAGCGCGTGGTCGAACGCGTCGCGGAACTGCCCGACGTCGGCGCCGGGCTCGGCCAGCTCGACCACCAACTCCAGACCAGCCCGCGTTTCGCCGGCCGGATACACCGGCGCCGCCGTGAACTCGCCGATGTCCAGCGCCGAACGGTCCCGCGCCGCCACCGCCGCGTTCTCGATCTCTTCGACGATCAGGTTCTCGCCGAACGCGTTGATGAAGTGCCGGTGCCGACCCACGATGCGGAGTCGCGCCGGCCCCTCGGGCGGGATCGTGTCGAACATCACCACGTCGCCGATCACGTACCGCCACAGCCCCGCGCACGTCGTCATGCACACGACGTAGCGCTGCCCCTTCTCGACCTGCGTGGCGTCGAAGGTCTCGAAGCCGCCCCGGTCCCAGTCGTCGGGCTTGTCGGGGTCGATCTGCTCGGCCGGGATGAACTCGTAGAACACGCCGATGTCGCCGTGCAGCCGCAGGCCCGGATCGCCCGCGGTGTCCTGCACCGCGATGAAGCCCTCGGACGCCGGGTACACCTCAATCCGGTGCGGGAGGTCGGCGTCGGGGTTGTTGACGTTCGCCGAGCCCGACCAAGCGTGCCGCACGCGCGGGTCGAACGGCGGGTAGCGCACCCCGCCGTGCACGAACGTGGTCAGATTGGGCCAGAGGTCGCGGATGAACTGGTTCTGTTTGATCAATCCGTTCGAGCGGGCGTGCTCGAGAAGCTGCTCGAAGAGCAGCAGCGACCAGGACGCCATGCCCGAGACGAAGCGGACGTCTTCTGACGAGCAGCGTTCGACGATCTTCTGGATTTTGGTGGGCCAGTGCGATTCGAGGGCGATGTCGGGCCCGGGCGTGTAGACCTCGGACAGGGGCCAGTTGATGAGAGGCGTGACGAGTCCGGAGAGGTCGCCGGTGCGGACGCCGTGCTCGTTGACGGTGGTTTTGGTGGTTCCTCCGAGGAAGAGCATGCGTCCGCCGAAGAGTCGTTCGAGGGGGACGCCGGCGCGGGCGGCGTGGGCGAAGATGTCGAAGGCCGCGCGTTTGTTGGAGGCCATCATGGCCTTGGAGACGGGGATGTATTTCTCGCCGCCGGTGGTGCCCGAGGTCTGGGCCCAGTCGTAGACGACGCCGGGCCAGAGGAGGTCGGGGACGGCGTGCTCGCGCATCTGGGCGAGGCGGGGGCGGTAACGCTCGTAGTCGGCGACGGGCAGCGCGTCGCGGTAGGCGGCGTGGAGTTCGGCGTCGTCGCGTGCGAGGAGCTTGGCGAATCCGGCTTCGCGGCCGATGTGGGTGTTCTTGGCGGCGGCGAGCAGGTCGCGGAGCTGCTTGCGTTGGATGGCCTGGGTGTGATTGGCCCAGTGGTTGAGGTCGCCGAGTTTTTTGGTTCGCCGGCGGAGGTAGAGACGGAGGGCCGAGCCGATCACGGCGGTCCAGGCGTTCTTGCCGCGTGGCGGTTTGGCGTGGAGCGGAGCGGCGGGCGTCGCGGCGGCGGGGCTGGTCTGCCTGGGCACCTCAGGCGACCCCCTGCCGACCTCCCTGGGAGGGGGACTGGGCGTTGTCGGCGTTGGCGTGTTGGTCGAGTCGTTCGGGGACGAATACGTCGGTTTGGAGGTCGGCGAGGAATTGGGCGATGTGGGCGCCGAGGGCGGCGCCTTGTTCGATCTGCGGGGCGTGGCCGCACTCGTCGAGCCAGCGAAGGCGTGTGTTGGGGATGAGTTGGGCGAACTGCTGGGCGACTTCGGGGGGCGTGACGATGTCCTGTCGTCCCCAGCAGATGAGGGTCGGCGTTTTGACGTCGGGGAGTTGTTCGCCGAGGTGGTCGCGTTTGGCCGAGCGGCCGAGGCGGACCATGGCGCGAGCGGCGGATCGTCGGGAGAGGGCGGCGTGGGCTTCCTCGACCATGCCGGGGAGCATGCGGTCGGGGTCGTGGAAGAGGGCCTCGATTTTGCGGCGGAGCCAGGTGTGGGATGGTGAGTGCTGCACGTCTTTTTCGAAGGAGCGTTCGAAGAGGCCGGAGGATCCGACGAGGACGAGTCCGCGGACGATGGAGGGTCTGGCGAGGGCGATTTTGAGTGCGACGTGTCCGCCGAGTGAGTTTCCGACGAGGAGGGCGGGTTGCTCGACGAGTGTGTCGAGGAGCGAGAGCGTGAGGTTGGTGACGCCGTCGACGGAGCAGCCGGCGCCGCGCATGTCGAGGAGTGGCGGCTGGATGAAGAGGCACTCAGCGCGGTCGACGAGAGGCGGGAGAGTGCGGAACCAGTGTTCGTTCTGGCCGAGGAGCCCGTTGAGGAAGACGACGGGGTCTCCGTTGCCGACGCGATCGACGCGGACATCGACGCCGGTGACGCGGTCGTGATGAGCGATGGTGTCGCTGTGGTCGAAAGCGGGTTGGAACGGGGGCTGGTGCAAGCGTGGACTCCGTGAATCGGCTCGCGAGGGCTGTTTGGCGGGGGTTGGGGGTGAGCGTGCGTGGATTTGGCTGGTCGCGTCGGAGGCGAAGGGCGCGGTGAGATGGGCTTCGGCGACGAAGCGAGACACTCGTTCGGCCGGGTGGTTTCGGCCGGGGGATAGGGTAACGGGGGGTGATTGGGCGTGCGCACGGGAGTGCGGGGGCGGGCGGCAAGGACGCTCGATTGGGGTGGCGTTGTTGGTGGGTGGGTGGGGAGCGACGGAGCGACGAAGCGAGGGAGCGACGAAGGGGGGCGGACTTTGGGCTTGGGTGGGGGCGTTGCTGGTCTTTGGAGGCCGGTAGCGGGAGGAGAGGGGGAGCCCTCACCCTCGTCGCTGCGCTCCTCGACCTCTCCCGCCGGGGGCGGGAGAGGTGGGAGGGTGGGCGTGGCGGGGCTTGTTTAGTAGCCGGCGGTTTCCATGATGCCTTTGGTGATGCGGGCGGCGTCGGGGAGGTAGTCGAGTTCGAGTTTGTAGTAGGGCATGACGGTGTCGAAGCCGGTGACGCGTTGGATGGGGGCCTTGAGGTGGAGGAAGCATTCTTCCTGGATGGCGGCGGCGAGTTCGGCGGCCATGCTGGCGGTGCGGGGGGCTTCGCAGGCGATGACGCAGCGGCCGGTCTTTTGGACGGAGGCGGCGACGGCGTCGAGGTCGTAGGGGTAGATGGTGCGGAGGTCGATGACTTCGACGGAGAGGTCGTCGGGGAGTTCGTCGAGCGCTTCGATGACTTGGAGGGTGGTGGCGCCCCATGTGACGACGGTGAGGTCTGAGCCTTCTTCGACGATTTTGGCCTTGCCGATGGGGATGGTGTATTCGTCTTCGGGGACTTCTTCGCGGAAGGCGCGGTAGATGCGTTTGGGTTCGAAGTAGATGACGGGGTCGGGGTCGCGGATGGCGGAGATGAGCAGGCCCTTGGCGTCGTATGGTGTGGAGGGCATGACGACTTTGAGGCCGGGTGTGTGAGCGTAGATGGCTTCGGGGGAGTCGGAGTGGAGTTCCGGGGCGTGGATGCCGCCGCCGACGGGGACGCGGACGGTCATGGGGATGGTGACGGCGCCGCGTGAGCGAGTGCGGTATCGGGCGGCGTGGTTGGTGAGCTGGTCGTAGGCGGGGCCGAGGAAGCCTTCGAACTGGATTTCGGGGACGGGTCGGAGATCGGCCATGGCGAGTCCGACGGCGGCGCCGATGATGCCGGACTCGGCGAGAGGGGTGTCGACGACGCGGTGTTCGCCGAAGCGTTCCTGGAGGTTCTCGGTGACGCGGAAGACGCCGCCGTTCTTGCCGACGTCTTCGCCGAGGATGATGACGCGGTCGTCGGCTTCCATTTCCTGGGTGAGTGCGAGGTTGATGGCGCCGACGAGTGTGAGGTTTGCCATGGAACAGCTCCGGTGTGGTGATGGCGTCGGTTGTGGGTGAATTGGTTGGTGTTGCGGGGACGTTGGTGGGTGGGAGAGGTGAGGGAAGGGGGGAGTTTGACTGTGGCGGTGAGCGGGACGTGGGGAGAGGTTCAGCCTGAGGCGACGACGGCGCCGGGGAAAGCGGAGGCGGCTGCGGCGGCGTCGTCGTCGGCTTCGTGGGCGATGGCGGCGGCGGCTTGGGCGCCGATGGAGGTGAGGGCGATGGAGATGCGGTCGCAGAGGTCGTCGATGGTTTCGTCGGGTCCGAGCGTGATTTTGGAGTTGAGACTTGTGAAGGAGCCGTGGAGTTCGACGACGCCGGGTTTCTTTTGGGTGACGGATTTGACGTAGAGGGGGTTGACGAAGTGCGTCTTGCCCTTGCGGTCGAGGAGTTTGACGAGCATCAGGCGGCTCCGGAGGCGGGGTTGTCTTCGGAGGCGTGGTCGTGTTTCGGGGCTCCGCGGTCGACGGTGACGACGCTGGAGAGGTTGGCGACGCGGGTGTGGCCGTGTTGGTCGGCGACCATGATGTTGCGTTTCATGGTTGGTGGGACCCACGCGAACTCCGGATGCGGGATGAGCGCGGTGTCGCCGTCGGCGAGTCGGATGCGAAGCAAGGAGGGCCTTTCGCGGAGCACCTTTCGGATGTCGTCAGTGGTGATCACGATCGCGTTCCTCGTGGGGCGGCGTCGGGCGTGGGGGTGATGGGGATCAGGCGTGTTGGGTGGCGCCGGCGACGGGGGTTCCAAGGGTTTCCTGTTGGGGGTTCTGGCCGAGGGCGGTTGTGCGCATGGAATCGCGCTGCTTGCGGAGTTGTTGGGGGATGTCGGCGAAGGTGTAGTTGAAGATGTCGTCGGTGGTGGGCGCTTCGATGCCCTCGGCGTTTTTGACGACCTTGGAGACGAGTTCCTTGGCGCGCTTCTCGAGGTCGGCCTGCTTGTCGTCGTTCCAGAGCTTTTTGGCTTCGAGGTAGGCGCGGACGCGGATGAGTGGGTCTTTCTTGGTCCAGGCGTCGAGTTCGGCCTGGTCGCGGTATCGGCGTGCGTCGTCGGCGGTGGTGTGGTCGCCGAGGCGGTAGGTGACGGCTTCGATGAAGGTGGGCTTGTTCTCGTTGACGGCGAGTTCGATGGCGTCGCGGGTGGCTTTGTAGGAGGCGAAGATGTCGTTGCCGTCGATCTGTACGCCGTGCATGCCGTATGCGCAGGCTTTCTGGACGACGGTTTCGGAGCCCATTTGTTTTTCGATGGGGACGGAGATGGCCCATCGGTTGTTCTGGCAGAAGAAGACGCAGGGGAGTTTGAGGGCGGAGGCGAAGTTCATGGCTTCGTGGACGTCGCCTTCGGAGGTAGCGCCGTCGCCGAAGAAGGCGACGGCGACTTGTTTCCGTTCGTTGCCGCGGTATTTGAGCGCCCAGGCGAGTCCGGCGGCGTGGAGTGGGTGGGTACCGATGGGGATGGCGATGGGCGTGATGTTGACGCCTTCGGGGATTTTGTTGCCGCGTTCGTCGCCCATCCAGTGGAGGAGGATGTGCTCCATTGGTAGTCCGTTGAGGAAGAGTGCGAGGTTTTCGCGATAGCAGGGGACGAGCCAAGAGCCTTCGGCGTGTTTGCGGACGGCGAAGCCTGCGCCGGCGGGTCCGGCTTCCTGACCTTTGTTCTGCGGGTAGGTGCCCATGCGTCCGGAGCGTTGGAGCTTGAAGGCGATTTCGTCGTAGTGCCTGCTGAAGGACATCTGCTCGTAGAGGAAGAGGACGTCTTCGTCTGAGAGGGTGTCTTTGGCGAGTTTGGAGTCGAGCTTGCCTTGCTCGTCGAGGATCTGGAGGTATTGGATCTCGGTCTTGTAGGCGGTGCGGGTGGGCATGTTTTTCCTCGAGTGTTTGAGGGTTCGACAGCGAGAGGCCGGGGCTGGGTGCCGATCGGCGTGGGCGAGCGTGCGTCGCCGGCTGCGGTTGCGGCGGGCGGGAGAGATTGAAAGACGCCATGAGGGTAGGCGATGGGGTCGGGAGTCGGTGACGCGTCGGGAAGCGTGTTCGCTAGGTATTTGTGAGGTACAGATTGGGTGGAAGGGCGTCGCGGTGAGTGTAACAGATAGGGCGGTCTGCCCGGCCCGGATTCGAGGCGGGCTGTGGTGGGAGCGGTCGGTGGCGGTGGCGGGTGGCGGTGGTGCGGTGGGGGCAGTGCGAGGTGGGGTCGGTGGCCGGGGTGGTGGGGCTGGATGCGGTTTGGTCGGGTCGTTACGGGGTGTGGATATCGAGGCCGAGGTCGACGGAGGTTGCTTGGTGGGTGAGTGCGCCGACGGAGATGCGGTCGACGCCGGTGCGAGCGATCTCGGCGATGTTGCGGAGGTTGACGCCGCCTGACGCTTCGAGTTCGAGGGTGGGGTTGTGGCGGTCGCGGCGTCGGCAGGCTTCGCGGAGTCGGTCAGATTTCATGTTGTCGAGGAGGACGATGTCGACGAGGCCGGCGGGGAGTGTGAGGACGGCGTCGAGCTGTTCGAGGCGGTCGGCTTCGACCTGGACGAAGCGGAGGGATCGGTCGGCGCGGGCGCGGTCGGCCGCGTTTTGGACGAAGGCGGCGAGTTCGTGGTCGGCGAGGCCGGCGAGGTGGTTGTCTTTGAGGAGGATCGCGTCGGCGAGGTTGAATCGGTGAGAGCGTCCGCCGCCGCAGCGGACGGCGTATTTCTCGAGGGCGCGGAGTCCGGGTGTGGTTTTGCGTGTGTCGTAGAGGCCGGCGGTGTGGGAGGAGGCGGCTGCGTGGTCCGGAGCGGCGGTCGGCGGTTGGTTCATGGCGTGGAGAAAGCGTGCGGTGAGCGTGGCGACGCCTGTGAGGCGTGCGAGGAGGTTGAGGAGGGGTCGCTCGATTTGGAGAATGGTCTGGAGTTCGCCCGAGAGGGTGGCGAGTGCGTCGCCGGCGGCGACGGGTTGGCCGTCGGCGAAGTGTGTGGTGAGGGAGACGGTTCGTTCGGCGTCGAAGGTTCGGATGAGGTCGGGGATGACGGCGAGGCCGGCGACGTTGGCGGGTTGCCTGGCGACGATGCGGGCGGTGGTGGAGCGTCCGGCGAGCGGGGCGGCGGTGGAGGTGACGTCGCCGTGGCGTGAGACGCCGAGGATGCCGAGTCGGTCTTCGTCGCGAGCGAGTTCGAGGAGTCGGGCGACGAGGCCGGTCTCGACGAGGCGGCGGTAGAGGTCGGGGAGGGGGAGGGTGTTGAGGTCGAGCGGCTTGGAGTCGGATGGTGGGGTGGGTCTGGTCATGTGGCGTGGGTTGAAGCGGAGTTGGAGGTGGTGGGGCGTGGGTTCAGTGTGCGTGGTGGTGTGTGTCGGGCCAGAGCGGTCGCTGATGGGGGTGGTCGCCGGGTGGTGGCGTGCGTCGCATGGGGAGTCGTTCGGGGCGTTCGGCGTCGAGACGGAGCCAGGCGCGGCCGTTGGTCGGCGGGAGGATGGGACCGGTGTCGGTTTCGATGACGTCGCGGAGTCCGACGAAGACGGCGAAGCGTGTGGAGTCGGCTTTGGCGTCGATGAATCGTTGGACGTGGTCGGGCGGTCCGAGTCGTTCGAGCCATGGTCTGACGGCGAGGCGGAGCGCGTCGGGGGATTCGATGGTGTGCTGAACGACGAAGTCCGCGCGGGCGAGGGCGCGGTAGGGCCCGGCGCTTTGTTTGATGAAGACGTGGTCGTTCGGCGCGATGACGTCCCACGGGGGTCTGCGCGATTTGGTGAGTCGCGCTTCGACGGTTTTGTCGCCGCGGACGACGGCGTCGGCGAAGGCGGGTTTGAGGATGGCGACGTGGACGGTCATGCGCCGCGGACGCGTTGGATGACGCCGGTGGTGGAGCGTCCTTCGAGGAGCGGGATGAGTTCGACGCGTCCGCCGCGGGCTTCGACGATCTCGCGGCCGACGACTTGGTCGGCGGTGTAGTCGGCGCCTTTGGCGAGGACGTCGGGGGCGAGTTTTTCGATGAGATTGATCGGGGTGTCTTCGTCGAAGACGACGACGAGGTCGACGGATTCGAGTTCGGAGAGGACTTCGACGCGGTCGTCCTGGTTGTGGACGGGTCGTTCGGGTCCTTTGAGTCGTCTGACGGAGTCGTCGGAGTTGACGCCGAGGACGAGGAAGTCTCCGAGCTTTCGGGCTGCGCGGAGCATGGCGATGTGTCCGGCGTGGACGATGTCGAAGCAGCCGTTGGTGAAGACGACGTTTTTGCCTTCTCGTTTGGCGGCGGCGACTTCGATGAGGGCTTGTTCTGGCGTGCGTCGTTTGCCGAGCAGGACGCCGGCGTCTTTGAGGACGGCGTGGTAGACGCGTTCGAACGGCATGGGCTGGACGCCGAAGACCTGGACTTCGAGTCCAGCGGCGGCGTTGGCGAAGCGGACGGCGTCGGTCCAGTCCATGGCGTTGGCGACGGCGGCGGCGAGAGCGGCGAGGACCATGTCGCCGGCGCCGGTAACGTCGTAGACGTCTCGTGCGACGGTGGGGATGCGGTTTGGCTGGTGGTCTCGTTGGAGGAGGAGGGCGCCGTCGCGGTCGAGTGTGAGGACGAGGGCGTCGCAGTCGAGGGCGTCGCGGAGTGTTTGAGCGAGTTGGTCGACCTGTTCGGGAGAGCCTGCGCGGAGTCCGGTGGCTTTTTCGGCTTCGCTGCGGTTGGGTGTGATGGCGGTGCAGCGAGCGTAGCGCGAGAAGTCGGCGCGAGCGGCGGGGTCGACGATGACGGGCTTGCCGGCGGCGTGTGCGGCGTCGATGACGGAGCGGCAGAGGGCCTCGGTGCAGACGCCCTTGTCGTAGTCTTCGATCGCGACGACGTCGGCGTGGGCGATGAGATCGGCGGCGGCGGCGCGGAGTCGGTCGAGGGTTTGGTCGTCGAGTTCGCTGTCGTCTTCGACGTCGAGGCGGAACATTTTTTGGGGGTGTCGGTGTTGGGCGAGCCCGATGAGGTTGCGTTTGACGGTGGTGGGTCTGTCGGGGTGCGTGAGGAGGGCGGCGCAATCGACGCCGGCGGCTTGGAGCTTGTTGCGGAGGGTGTGTCCTTCGGCGTCGTCGCCGACGAGTCCGACGATTGAGACGGCCGCGCCCAGTGCGACGAGGTTGAGGCAGACGTTGGAGGCGCCGCCGGGGCGTTGGTCGGTGCGTCGGACGTGGAGGACGGGGACTGGCGCGTCGGCGGTGAGGCGTTCGGCGTCGCCGTAGACGAGTTGGTCGAGCATGAGGTCGCCGACGACGAGGACGCGGCAGGGTCGCCAGCGTGCGAGGATGTCGAGGAGAGCGGGCATGGGGACAGGTTAGTTGGTCGGGGGCGGGGGAGGGGGGAGCGGCGGCGGCGCGGAGGCAGCGGGAGGGCGGGAGGTGGGGCGTCGTTGTCGGCGATCGCGGCGAGGACGTAGGCTGCGGTCATGCTGTCGGCGGCGCGGTCAATGCTTGCTTGGCGGGGCTGGGCGGGGTTGTCGCTGACGCTGATGGTCGCGGCGGTGGCGTGCGCGGTGCTGGCCGCGATCAGCAATCCGTTCAGGATGTGGGTGCACGCGATCAACGTGACGAGCGGTGTGCTGGCGGTCTCGGCTGGGCTGATCGTGAGTCGGCGGCGGTCGTGGCCTGCGAAGGATGGGCGGTGCGCGGGGTGCGGCTATGAGTTGGCTGGGTTGCCGAGAGACGTGACCGTGTGCCCGGAGTGCGAGGTCTCGGTGGACGAACGGTCGGTGAAACGGCCGAGGTGGGAGAGGGTCGTCGCGGTGCTAGCGGCTTGGCTCGGCGTCGGTTACGTGGTGATCGCGTTGGGCCTGTGGTGGCTGTACACCATGACGCGCTACTGAGCGGTGCGATTGGACGTCGACTCGAAGCGAGACGCCGAGTTCACGGTTCGAGAGCGCGTTCGATGGCGGAGCGCAAGCGAGCCTCGCCGTCTTTGATGGTGAGGCGAAGTTGGGGGCGGAGGACTTGCCAGTGGTCGGACTTTGGGATGAGGCGGGCGAGTTTGACCCAGTCTTTTTCGGTGGTGAGGAGTCGGGCGCCGGGGGTGAGGGAGTCGATGAGGTGGCGTGCTTCGTCGGCGGTCCAGTGGTGGTGGTCGGGCTTGACGACGGCGCGTGTGACGTTGAGCGAGTGGGCGGCGGCGGTGTGGAGGAAGGCGGCGGGGTGACCGATGCCGAGCGCGGCGACGGCGTCGAGGGTGCGGAAGGCGTCGAGTGGTTGACGCTCGTGGCCGACCATGAAGGCGGCCCACTGGTGAGCGGCGGCGGCGATGACGGCGCGTTCGTTGCACTTGCGGACGCGGCGGGCGAGGCGTTCGACGGCGGCTGGGGTGACGGCGTCGACGCGGGTGACCACGACGACGTGGGCGCGGGCGAGGCTTTCGACCGGTTCGCGGAGCCAGCCGGCGGGGAGGAGCTTGTCGACGAAGGGGTCGCGGGTGGCGTCGATGAGGACGATGTCGAGGTCGCGGTGGAGTTTGCGGTGTTGGAAGCCGTCGTCGAGGAGGACGGCGTCGGCGGCGCGGCGTTCGATGAGGCGACGGGCGGCGTCGGCGCGGAGGGGGTCGGCTTCGACGGGGACGCCGGGGAGGGCGGCTTCGTGTTCGAGCTGTTCGTCGGATTTTTCGCCGGGCTTGGCTTTGTAGCCCCGCATGGCGATGCCGGGGGAGCGGCCGAGTTGGCGGAGGAGGTCGGCGAGATAGGCGACCATGGGGGTTTTGCCGGTGCCGCCGACGGAGAGGTTGCCGACGCTGATGACGGGTGCGTGGACGCGTTGGACGTGGCGGCCGCGGTCGAAGCGTTTGTTGCGGGCGCGGACGGCGGCGGCGTAGAGGGGGGCGAGGAGGTCGCCGGCGGGCGCGGCGAGGGGCCCGAGGGCTGGGGCGAGGGGCGGACGCGAGCGGGGGTCTGGCGGGGCGGCGCCGGCGGAGGGGTGGGCTTGGTCGGGATGCGTCGCGGCGTGTGGGTTCACGGCTGGTGATTGTCGCCCGAGGCGGGTTCGTCGTTGGGCCAGCGGGTGCGGAGCTCGCGCATGTCGTGACGGAGTCGCGTGCGCTGGCGTCGGGCGAGGCGCATGGTGTTGAGGATGTCGAGGAGGGCGAGGCAGAGGGCGAGTGCGGTGAGTCCCGAGGCGGCGATCCAGGTCATGGCCCAGAGTGCGGGCTGGCGGGCGGGTGGGATGACGCTGAAGCCGAGGACGACGAGTGGTATGGCGAGGGCCATGATGAGTCCGCAGGCGGTGCGGATGCGTCGTCTGGAGGGCGGTTGGACGCGGGGGGCGAGGACGATGAGGTGGACGAGGATGGCGAGCATGAGGACGGCGCCGATGGGCGCGGTGACGTAGCCGGGGAGGACGACGCCGCCGGTCACGAATTGGCCTCGGCGTCGGCGGGGGAGGGGGCGGGCGTGGAGGTGGGTGTGGACGTGGGTGTGGAGCTGGGTTCGGGGGGGGCGAGCATGTTGCGGAGTGCGGGTTCGAGGCGTCGCATGGGCAGGCCCATGATGGTCGTGGGATCGCCTTGGAAGGTGATGGGCCAGTCGTCGTCGATTCGTTCGGCGAGGTTGTAGGCGCCGGCTTTGCCGCGCCAGTCGCCGGAGTCGATGTAGCGTTGGATGCGTTCGCGGCCGATGTGGCCGACGGTGACGTGGGCTTGATCGACGAGCCAGGCGACGGTGTCGGTGGTCATGAGGGCGACGCCGGTGACGACGTGGTGCGATCCGTCCTGGAGGGTGGCGATGATGCGCGCGGCGTCGTCGGCGTCTCGGGGTTGGCCGATGAGCGCGTCGCCCTTGACGACGACGGTGTCGGCCGCGAGGACGAGGAGGCGCGTCGGCGGCAGATGTGCGTGGGCGGTGTCGTGTTCGTGGTGCGTGTGGTGGGTATGGAGGGTTTCGAGGCCGGCCTTGGCTTTGAGGTGGGCGAGTGCGGCGACCCATTGGCGTGGGGAGACGCGTCCGGGGGCGAGCGGGCCGTCGTCGAAGCCGGATGAGACGACGTGGTGGTCGAAGCCGCGTTCGTTGAGGAGTTGGCGGCGGCGGGGTGATTTGCTGGCGAGGACCAGGCGGCGGTGCGGGGGCGGGGTGGGTTTGCGTTCGACGGCGGCGGCGTTCACGGGGCGATCTCGGAGTGGCGGGGGTCGGCGGGGGCTCGAGGCGCGGAGGGGGCGGCGGCTGCGGCGGCGGCTGCGGCGTCGGCGGCGGCGTGGAGGCGTTCGAGGGAGGCGGCGATGACGGCGTTGGTGTCGATGCGTCGCATCATGTCGCGGCCGGCGGACTCGTGTTTGTGGGAGACGCCGGCGGGCGGTGGGTGGGGTTGGATGACGTCGTGTTCGTGACGGTAGGGGCCGACGCGGTCGATGCGTGTGGGGCCGAAGAGTCCGAGGAGTGGGCGGTGGAAGCCGACGGCGATGTGAAGGGCGGCGGAGTCGTTGGCGAGCACGAATCGGCTGAGTTTGACGAGCGCCATGAGTTGGGCGATGGAGGTGCGGCCGACGAGATCGACGAGACGGGGCTCGGATTCGAAGGCGGCGAAGATGGGGTCGCACTGCGGTCGCTCGTTGTCGGCGGCGACGATGGCGAGGCGTTCGAGGAGGGGGGCGCCGCGCCGGCGCTCGTCGAGGAGAGCGCGGGCGACGGCGGCGAAGCGTTCGGCGGGCCAGCGTTTGCCGGGCCAGCGGGAGGTCGGGGCGAGGACGGCGAAGGGGGGCGACGGTTCGGCGTCAGGGTCGCCTGGAAGTTCGTGGTTGGGCGTCAAGAGGCGGAGGGCGGCGGCGTCATCGTCGGGGTGGGTGTAGAGGCGGAGGGCGGCGAGCGGGTCGGCGGGGGGCGGGGCGGCAGAGGCGATAGGGGCGGAGGCGGCGGCGAAGGAGGCGGCGGCGGCGTCGGCGAGGGCGTGCATGACGTCGACGGTGTGTGTGTGGGCGGAGGTGTCTGTTCTGTGTGTGTAGAAGATTGTGGCGCCCTCGCGTGCGGCTGCGTCGCCGAGTCGGATGGGTGCGCCGGTGAGGCGGGCGAAGAGGGCGGAGCGGAGGAGGCCTTGGGCGTCGAGGACGAGGTCGTAGGGCGCCGAAGGCGCGGCGTCGTGGGTATGCGAAGCGGTGGGTTCGGGTGGTGTTGGTTCGTCGTCGAGGCGTGCGGAGCTGTTGCGGAGGCGGCGGATGAGCTTGAGGAGTTCGCGGCGGGAGGATTCGTGTCGGAGGAGGCGCTTGAAGCCGAGCTGGCGGCGTGGGAAGGGGACGATGGCGTCGACGTCGGGGTGATGGCGGATAGCGTCCTCGAAGCCGGTCTGGACGAGCCAATCGAGGCGGGCGTTGGGGAAGGCGCGTTTGAGTCGGACGGCGACGCCGACGGATCGGCAGACGTCGCCGAGCGCGCTGGGGCGGATGAGGAGGATGCGCTGGATGTCGCGGGCGGGCGTCGCCATGTGGTTGCGACTGTAGCAGCGGCGCAGGGCGGGGACGGCTGGGGTCGCGGGAGTCGCGGGGTGCGGCGTGGGTCGCTTGGGGGTTGGTGAAGAAGGCTGCGTGGGTCCGCGGTCAGGCGGCGGTGAAGGGGAGTGGTTTGACGGTGAGGCGGAGGACGGGCCGGTGGGCGAGGGCGGTGGAGGCGGGTTTGGGCGCGTTGGGGTCAGCGGGGGTGGAGGCGGCGCGGCGTGTTCCGGCTTTGGTGGAGCGGGCGGCGGGTGGGCGTCGTGGTCCGGCGACGATGGCGGCGGCCTGCTGCGCGGCGGAGAGGGCGCCGCCGTGGTTGTCGATGCCGATGGTGAATGAGACGGGGAGTCGTCTGACGCCGCCGCGGACGCGGAGTTCGTCGTCGTCGCGTGGTCCGAGGACGCCGTCGGGTATGGCGTTGACGGCGCGTTCGAGTCGGTCGGCGGCGGCGATGACGGAGTCGGAGGCGGCGGGGGATCGTGCGTGGAGGGATTCGGCGACGGCGTGGCGGAAGTCGGCGAGTTCGTCGTCGAGCGCGTCGCGGAGTTCGGCGAGGAGGAGGCCCGAGGCGCCGTGGACGATGGTGGTGGTGAGGCGGAGGAGTGGTCGTTCGCGTCGACGTTCGAGTCGTGAGACGACGGAGTCGGTGGGCGAGGCGGCGACGGGGGCGGCGAGGTTGGCGGCGTAGCGTTCGAGGCCGACGTTGATGGGTACGGAGACGGCGGGGTCGCCGCCGCCGCGTTCGAGGTCTTTGCAGACGGCGTCGAGGTATCTGGGTGTTTGTTCGAATCGGGTAGCGCCGACGAGCTTGGCGAGGGTGCGTGCGGGCTGACCGGCGCGTCCGGGGGCGCCGGGGTCGGCGGCGATATCGGCGGCGGCTTGCTGGACCCAGGCGATGGGGGTGACGCCGGCGACGCCGGCCGAGAGCGAGCCCGAGCGCCAGAGATGACCGGCCCAGGACCATTTGTCCATGAGTCGTTCAAAGGCAGGGGAATCGAGCATGGCCTGGGCGATGTGCTGCGCGTCGAGGCCTTCGAGGGGGGAGGGGAGGAGGGTGATGGCGGGCTGGGCGATGAGGAGGACAGCGGAAGCGCAGGGGCTGCGTGCGTGGAGCTCGTAGGGGTTGAGCACGATCGGCAGCATGGGGGAACGATACCCGTTCGGATGGAGGTACACTCGCCGATCGCGTGGAAACGGATCGTCACATCACGTTGAAGCGGTTGGCGCTGGCGTATCTGGTGGCGCGCGGGTTCGACGCTGCGGCGCTGGAGGTGCGTTGTCCGGCGTCGCGGTATCGGGTGGACGCGGCGGGATACCTGGACACGGAGTTTCCCGAGACGGCGGACCCGGCGGCGGTGGACCCGTCGCCGGAGTTCGACCCGCTGCACAACCTGTTCGCACGCGGGCGGGACAAGGCGGCGCGTCGGCTGCCCGAGCCGCGGACGGTTATCATCGAGTGCAAGCAGGCGCGTTCGGACTTTCTGCGGGACCGTCGGAACCTGAACACGCTGCTGGCCGAGCGCGAGCGGCTGCATGTGCGGCGCAGCTTGCTGGAAGAGCGGCTGATGGCGGAGCATCCGGAGCTGCGGGCGTCGGGGACGTTTCTGTTTTCGAAGCTGGAGGAGTGGGACTTCGGCGCGACGGGTCTTCGGAGCTATCGGAAGTGTCTGCGCGACCTGCGTCGGATCGATCGGCAGTTGCACAGCGAGACGAAGTTTTATCTGGCGGCGCAGCATCGTCTGGCGGATCGGTTGTATCTGCTGATGCCGCGTGGCGTGGTGAAGCCTCGTGAGACGCCGGTGGGTTGGGGGCTGATCGAGGCGGAGCCGGGGTTGTTTCGGGGGAGGCCGAAGTCGTTGAAGGAGCTCGGTGCGTTGCTGGTGGCGGGTGACGTGCTGAAGGTGCGTAAGCGTGCGCCGGACCTGTGGCCGCCGAAGGGTCGTCGCGGGGAGTTGCTGCGGAACATCGCGGTGGCGGCGACGCGTGACTTGGCGCGGCCGTCGGCGACGACGGAGCGGACGCTGAAGCCGAGTACGGCTGGGCTTGGTCGGAGCAAGCGTCGGGCGAAGGCTGTGCCGGTGGAGGAGACGCTCTTTGCGAAGGCGGGCTGAAGGGGTGGCGAGGACGGAGTGGGTGGGGGCGCGGGTGCGGCGGGCGTCAGCGAGGGTCGGTGGGTGGAGCGGAAATCGGTTCTCGGCGGGTGGTGGAGGGCTGCTGGCGAGCGGGGTCGTCGTGGGGATGTTCGTTCGTGTTCTCGTGGGAGTCGTGTGGCGGGGTGTCGTTGTGGTCGGCGTCGGCTGGGAAGAGTTCGCGTTCGGCGCTTTCGTCGAGGGTGCCGAGTTCGCGTCTGACGAGCGCTTCGCGTTGGATCATGGCGCGGGAGAGGAGCATGCGTCGTCCGTCGACCTCGACCGGTGTGAGGCCCATGACTTTGCGGTCGCCTGCGAAGAAGCGGAGTTCGGCGAAGGGGATGCTGATGGGTTCGTGGAAGACGCCGACGAGGGGGAGGGAGAGGTGGAGGTGATCGTGATCGGCGGCGTAGCTGACGACGCCTCGGTATCGGAAGATTGGCGAGAAGAAGACGGAGCCGACGCCGCGTTTGTAGACGTCGGCGGGCGGTCTTTTGGGGAAACGTTTGGCGAGGTCCCACCAGCCGCTGAAGAGGACGGCGAGGATCATGAGGGGGAACCAGATGGCGACGACGCCCATGGCGGTGAAGGCGACGATGAGGATGAGGTCCCAGCCGTTCATGTGTGATTTTTAGGGACGCCGGGGCGGGAGGTCGTCGAGGTCGTCCCAGGACTGGGCGGGTTGTTTGCCGGCGGGCCCGCGTGGGCGGGAAGTGGGCGGGGGCGCGTCGAGGACGGAACCGTCGGCGTCGGGGTCGAACGAATCGAGGCGAGTGTCTTCGTCGATGCCGTGTCGGGCGACATCGGCGGGCGTCTCGGCGAGGCCCATGTCGCGGCGGAGGGCGATCTCGCGGGCGAACATCGCGGCGTCGGCGTGGATCCAGAACTTGCCGAGCGGGGCGCGGCACCAGACGGTCGAGGCGGGGTCGTATTCGAGGCCGTCGAGGGCGGCCCAGGGGATGCTGACGGTGGCGTTGGGCGCGCCGACGGAGGTGAGGGGCGTGACGTGGAGGTGCTCGTCGTCGGCGATCCACTTGACGAGGCGGTGCCAGGCCTTCTTGGTGAGCACGCGGTAGGCGAGGGCGGCGAAGAAGATCGTCCAGCCGAGGTAGGCGGCGGTCATGAGGACGGACCAGAGTGTGCCCGGCGGGGCGTGTCCGCCGGCGAGGGCGATGATGATGGCGACGGCGGCGGCGACCCAGACGACGCCGACGATCGACGCGAGGCAGCCCATGCCGCGCAAGAAGCCGCGTCCTTCGGCGACGGAGTAGGGGGCGCGGCTGACGGCGAAGGAGTGTTCGCCGGACTCGGGCGGCGTTCGGTCGTCGATGGGCTGCTGGGGGAAGTCGTCGGCGAGTTTGCGGATGTTGGAGAACAGCCACTCGATGGTGTTGGTGACGAAGCCGATGAGCACGACGGCGCCGACGATGCCGAGGAAGAGTTGGAGAACGATGAAGGATTGGCCCATGGTGTAGGTGATGATAAGTGGTGAGGTGGGACGGGCAAGAGGCGGGGGTACTTCAGGGCTTGGAGAGGCGTCCGGAAGGCGGCGAGGCGTCGCGAGGCGGCGCGGGTGCGGCGGCTGCGTGTGGTCGGCGTGCGACCGCCCCGAACGGGGCGGAGCGGTACTCCACCATCGGACTCGTTCAGTACCGGGGGCGGCGGATCGGGCTGCGTGCGGGAAGGCGGCGCGTTAGCGTGCGGTCGACGCATCGACGCCGTCGGATGTTTGGCGCGTTGCGGCATGAGTTCGGAGGCAGCGATGGCTTCCCGCCCGCCCGACCGCCAGGCCCCGCCGGGTCCGCCCGACCCCCCCGCTTCTTCGCCGGGTGAGCGTGCGACGGCGGTGAGGGGCGAGGATGTTGAGCCGAAGGCCCGCCGGTCGAGGCGCGGGGCGTGGTCGGTTGCGGTCGCTGCGGCGTTCGGTGTGCTGGGCGGCCTCGGCGCCTTCACGTTCGGCTATGGCGACGGCACGGCGTATCTGAGCAACGAGCCGACCGCGTGCACGAATTGTCATGTGATGCAGGGGCATTTCGACTCGTGGGTGAAGTCGTCTCACCACGGTGTGGCGACGTGCAACGACTGCCATCTTCCGCACGATTTCGCGGGCAAGTGGTTGGTGAAGGCGGACAACGGCTTCTTCCACTCGCTGGCGTTCACGACGAACGACTTTCATGAACCGATCCAGATCAAGGCGCGGAACCGGCGCGTGACGCAGAACGCGTGTCTGCACTGCCACGGTGACCTGGTGCATTCGATGTTCCCGGTCGAACGCGGGGGCGACATGCTGTGGTGCGTGCATTGCCATTCCGACGTGGGGCACGCGGGGGAGTAGTCGAACCATTGAGGACGCTGCGATGAATATCGACCGAGCATTTGAATGGCTTCCGTCGGCGAAGCGGCCGCGTTCGCGTCGGGGGCGGGTGACGCTGTTGCTGCTGGTGTTCATCGTGGCGGTGGTGGGGACGCTGCTGGTGACGTGGGTTTTGATCACGATGTTCGGTCACAAGCAGGACGCGCGGACGCCGTTCGTGCGTGTGGCGGACGTGAACGAGGTGTCGACGGACCCGGAGCCGTGGGGGTTGAACTGGCCGCACCAGTTCGACGACTGGAAGCGTTCGTCGGGCGGCGAGTTTTACGGGGGCTCGTCGGCGTTGCCGGAGTCGAAGCTCGACATCGACCCGTGGCTGCGGCGGTTGTATTCGGGATACGCGTTCAGCATCGACTATCGGGAGGCGCGGGGTCACGCGTACATGCTGTATGACCAAGGGGTGACGGAGCGGATCACGAAGAAGCCGCAGGCGGGGGCGTGCTTGCATTGTCACGCGTCGACGACGGTGCTGTATCGGAAGGTCGGGCTTGAGGCGATGGGCCGGCCTTCGGACGAGGCGGCGCTTGCCGCGGAGTTCGACATGGAGGCGGTGACGCGTGGATTCGAAGAGCTGAGCCCGAAGCCGTATCAGGAAGTGCTGGCGATGTTGTACGCGATGCCGGACGGCACGCCGGGCGAGAACGAGCCGGTGTTCCCGACGCCGCCGCCGGGCGGGTTCACGGGCGAGTTCGCGGGCGAGGCGGTGGGCGAGGGTCACGGGATCATGGGCGAGGCGCACCCGGTGACGTGCATCGACTGTCACGACCCGGAGACGATGGCGGTGCGGGTGACGCGTCCCGGGTTCGTGCGCGGCATCGCGATGCTGGCGGAGAGCGACGCGCCGGCGCCGCACCTGCCGAGTTTGCAGACGTGGCGCGAAGGCTCGCGGAGCGAGCCGTACGACCCGAACATCATGGCGTCGCGTCAGGAGATGCGCTCGTTCGTGTGCGGGCAGTGCCACGTGGAGTACTACTGCGCGAACAAGATGACGCTGGAGTTTCCGTGGAGCAACGGTCTTCGGGCGGAGGATCTGGAGAAGCATTGGGAGGAGACGACGTTTCCCGACGGGACGCCGTTCTTCGACTACGAGCACGGCGAAACGGGCGCGCGGGTGTTCAAGGTGCAGCACCCGGAGTTCGAATTGTGGAGCCAGGGGATTCACGCGCGGTCGGGCGTGTCGTGTGCGGATTGCCACATGCCGTACGAGCGCGAGGGGGCGATGAAGGTGTCGAACCACTGGGTGCGGAGCCCGATGGACAACATCAACAACGCGTGTCAGCACTGCCACAATGTGTCGGAGAGCGAGCTTCGCGCGCGGGTCGACGCGATTCAGGACCGGACGGTGGCGATGACGGATCGGGCGGGGCGCGCGATGACGGAGATGCTCGACGCGATTCTTGAGGCGAAGGCGTCGGGGGTCAGCGAGGAACAGTTGGCGCCGGTGTACGAATTGCAGCGGAAGTCGATGTGGAGGCTCGACTACATTTCGAGCGAGAACTCGAACGGGTTTCACGCGGACCAGGAATCGGCGCGGATTCTGGGCGAGTCGATCGACTACTCGCGGCAGGCGACGGCGATGGCGTTGCGGTTGCGAGCGCCGGCGGCGCCGGACACGGGTGGGCTCGTGCGCGAGCCGGTGATCGGCGTGACGCCCGAAGGCGAGGCGCCGCTGAACGAGTTGCCGGGCGACGAGGACCCGGCCGAGCGGGACGAGACGTTCGGGCCCGAGGGCGAGTGAGGCGGTCGGCGGATGCGGGCGAGGCGCGGCGTGGATGCGGCGCAACGCAAGCCGCCCGCGGAGCGGGTCCGCGGGCGGCGTCGTTGGCGGTGCCGTGATGAGCGGATCGTCGATCGGTCAGCGGCGGCGGCGACGGAGCGCGGCGGCGCCGAGGAGGGCGAGCGTCGCGGCGCTCGCCGGCGCGGGGATGACTTGGCCTCGGATTTCGCCCGGGCCGTTGAGCGCGGTGTGGATGTTGACGTACCAGAGGCCGGCGAGGATGTCGGACTCCTGGGCGTCGCTGATGGTGAAGTTGCCGACGAGCGATCCGCTGGCGGGCTGGGGGAGGGGCGCGCCGGTGCCGGTGCCGGCCACGTTACCGGCGAGGTCGACGACGACGCCGGCGGTCGCGCCGAAGCCGGCAGGGCCGTGGAAGTGAGCGCCGGGCGCGACGATCTCACCGGTGAGGCCTGAGTAGGTGATGTCCCAGGTGAGGAGATTGGTGTCGGTGTCCAGCGTGACGGTGGCGAAGCCGGACGGGCTGAAGCCGTCGGGGATGGTGGGCGCCGGCACGGACTGGGCGACCTCGATGGGGAAGTTATAGACAACGGTGTCGGCGTCGGCGTGAGCGCAGACGAATCCCAAGCCGGCGCACAGCGCCGCGTACGTGATGCGAGACATGCTCTTCTCCTCGTTCCTATTCGGATCCCTGAAGGGCGCCGCACGACGCGGCGGCCCTTTATGTGCAACCGCATTATCGGGCAGGGCGCCGGCGGACCAAGGAAGACGCCGGTATTTCAGGGTGACGGGAGTCGAAGGGGGGAAGACGACTCACGACCGCGAGGTGGGCGATCGACGCTGTGTTGCCGAGATCGCGAAGAGGTCAGCGGCGTTGGCGGCTTCGCTTTCGTCGTGGGGCGAGGCGACGAGGGCGGGTTGTTCGTCGAGTTGACGGCCGAGCGTTTCCTGGGCGATGCGGCGGAGGGCGAGTTCGGCGAGGGCGGGGGCGAGGGACATGCCGTGACCGGTGAAGCCGCCGAGGAACCACACGCGGCGGTCGAGTTCGTCGGCGGAGGCGAGGCCGAAGCCGACGCGGTCGAGGATCGGCAGGCCGGTTGGCGTAAAGGCCATGGCGCCTGCCCAGCGTGCGCGGACGTTGCGGGCGACGAGGTGTTGTTCGACGCCGAGCAGTTCGGCGGCGGCGTGTTCGAGGGCGTGCTGGACGGTCGGTGTGACGTTGTCGGAGAGCGTGCGTTCGGCGGCGGCGTCGGTGGTGCGTCGTCCGCCGATGCCGATGGTGTGTGGGTCGAACTGTCGGATGTAGTCCGAGCCGCGGTTGACGTAGTAGGCGCGTTTGAGGGGGAGTCCGTCGAGCCATCCGTCGCTGACGTCGATGGTGAGCATCTGGGCGCGGTTGGGTGTGAGGGCGCCGATGAGTTCGGGGGCGGCGGCGTCGGCGGCGGCGTTGGTGCACATCGCGACGGCGGCGGCGTGGACGCGGAGGGCGGCGTCGTCGCGGAGGGCATGGACGGTCAGGCCGCGCGGCGTGGGTTCGACGTCGTAGGCTTCGGCGCGTTCGAGCAGGCGGTTTTCGATTGAGGCGGCGAGATTGCGCAGGACGCGAAGTGGATCGCAGACCATGTCGTGGGGGTTGACGAGTCCGCCGCGGAGGGACATGCCGCGTGTGACGGCGTCGTCTTGGACGTCGTCGCGGAGGCGCTCGACGTCGAAGCCGTCTTCGCGCAGGAGGGCGAGCGAGCGTTCGAGGGCGGCGGCTTCTTCGACGTCATCGGGCAGGAGGCAGGAAGGGCAGGGGATGGCGTCGGCGTTTTTGAGGGCGTCGAGTCGTTCGAGCAAGACGGGCGAGCGTTCGGAGAGGCGCCAGAGGGCTTTCGCTGGTTCGCGTCCCCATTCGGCGGCGGCGGCGTGGTAGTTGGCGGCGGCGCCGCGCATGAGGTAGCCGGCGTTTCGTCCGGAGGCGCCGCTGCCGAGTTGGCGTCGTTCGAGGACGACGACGTCGAGGCCGGCGTGGGCGGCGAGGCGAGCGAGGGAAAGGCCGGCGATGCCGGCGCCGATGATGCAGAGGTCGGCGTAGCGTTCGTCGCCTCGGCCTGTCGCGGCTGCTTTCTTCCAGTGGCTGACGCTCATGTGTTCATGCTAGTCGCGCCCGGGCGGTCGTCGGGTTTCGGCCGGCTGCCGGGACGGAGCGCGGCGGCGTCCGTACCATCGCTTCGGCGGCTTCGGCGCACGGGCGTGCGGCGTGATTCACCGCCGGGCGAGCGGATCACTCGGGTGAGAGGAGAGGATCGAGCATGTTCGAGGGAACGACGTTCATCGTGACGGGCGCGAACCGGGGGATCGGGTTGGAGTTCGTGCGCCAGTTGACGGAGCGCGGGGCGAGGGTGATCGCGACGGCGCGGAAGCCGGCGGAGGCCGATCGGCTGCGTGAGCTGCTGGACGAATCGGCGGGCGACCGTTTGGAGGAGTTGGACGTGGCGGACGGGGATTCGGTGGAGGCGTTCGCGGGTCGGCTTGGCGGCGACGATGGTTCGGGGACGAAAGCGGCGGTGGCGCGGGTCTTGATCAACAACGCGGGGATTCCGGCGCGCGGGAAGACGCTGGCGGAGACGGATTTCGAGGAGGTGCGCCGGGCGTTCGACGTGAACGCGATCGGCCCGCTGCGTGTGACTCGGGCGTTGCTGCCGGTGCTGCGGCGGGCGGACGGTCCGATGATCGTGAACGTTTCGTCGCAGCTCGGGTCGATCGCGAACAACACGACGGGCGGATCGTCGTACGGGTATCGCGGGTCGAAAGCGGCGCTGAACATGGTGACGAAGCACCTGGCGAACGAACTCGAGAGCGAGGGGTTTGCGTGCTTCGTCGTGCATCCCGGCTGGGTGCGGACGGACATGGGCGGCCCGAACGCGACGCTGTCGGTCGAGGAGTCGGTTGAGCAACTGCTCGACCGTGTGATCGGGAAGGCGAAAGCCGAGACGCACAACGGCGGCTACTTCAACTACGACGGCGCCGAGTTGCCGTGGTGAGGTGACGGGCGGGGTCGCGCGGTCGAGCGTTGCGGCTTGGCTTAGTCAGCGAGCGCGCGGAGTGAGCAGACGAGGTCGGCATCGGCGCCGGCGGAGGTTCGCACGACGTCGAGGCGGCCGCGGAGTTGCCGCTTGGCGATGCCGTCGGCGAGCAAGAGGCCGAAGCGTCGTCGGCGTTCGTCGATGGGTTCGCCTTGGAGAATTGAATCATGGTCGACGGCTGCGGTGTCGGCTTCGGGGGGCGCTTCTCTCCATGAGAGGCGGAGCGTATCGCTGGGTTGATCGACGTTCCAGGCGAGGACGACGGCGCCGGCGCCGGCGAGCGAGCCGTGGCGTTCGGCGTTGGATTTGAGTTCGTGGACGACCATGGCGATCGACGCGGCGGCGCGTGCGCCGAGGCGGAGGTCGGGCCCGTCTTTGACGACGCGTCTGCTCGGCGCGACGGTGGATTCGACGACGCGTCGGACGAGGTCGGCGAGCGAAGCGCCGGACCAGCCGCCGCCGGTGAGCGCTTCGTGGACATAGGCGTAGGAGCGCATACGTCCGGTGAGGCTTTCAGCGTAGTCGGCGAGCGAGGCGGCCATGGGAAGGGACTGCTCGGCGAGGGAGATGAGCGCGGCGAGGTTGTTTTTGACGCGCTGATCGAGTTCGTCCGTGAGCCAAGCGAGGTGGTCTTCGCGCCGCTTTCGCTCGTGGATGTCGGTGACGGTGCCGTACCAGGCGGTGATGTTGCCGTGGCGGTCGCGTGCGGGGCGGGCCTGGGCGAGGGACCATCGGTATTCGTCGCCGCCTGGGACGCCGAAGCGGAACTCGTGTTCGTAGGGCTCGCCGGTTTCGACCGATCGGAGCCAGCGTGCGCGCATGGCGGGGAGGTCTTCGGGATGAACGGCGGGGTGCCAAGCGGGATCGCCGACGGCGTCGCGCGAGACGCCGGTGATGTCGTAATAGCGGTCGTTGAGGTAGTGGACGGCGCCGTCGGCGCTAGCGATCCAGACGATCTGAGGCATGCTGTTGGCGAGGTCTCGGAAGCGTTTCTCCGAGGCGGCGAGGTCGCGGAACTCGGAGGCGTTCGGGGGGCCGCCCGCGTCCATGCTGAAGGACATCGCACACCCTTTCTTTCCGCGGCGTGCTCGCCGCCGAGTGCGGACGACATGTCGAGTGTACCGCGCCGGCGTTGGGGTCAAGTTCCGGGCGTCGGTAAGTGTTCAGCCGACGACGAGGGAGGTTGGTTCGAAGCGGGCGACGTCGACGAGGCCGAGGTCGGTGAGTTTGAGGCTTGGGATGACGGGGAGCGGGAGGAAAGAGAGAGGCATGAAGGGGTCGTGGTGGGGGCAGCCGAGGCGTTCGGCGGCGGCGTGGAGCAGCTCGGCTTGCAAGCGGATGACGTGCTCGGGCGGCTGATCGGACATCAAGCCGGCGATGGGCAGGGGGAGGAGGGCGACGAGTTCGCCTTGGGCGACGACGCACTGTCCGCCGCCTGCGTGGGCGAGGGCTTCGGCTGCGATCGTCATGTCGTCGTCGTCGTCGCCGACGATTGCGAGGTTGTGGGCGTCGTGCCCGACGGTGGAGGCGATGGCGCCGCCTTGGAAGCGGAAGTTTTTGACGAAGCCGAGGCCGACGTTGCCGGCGCCGCGGTGTCGCTCGACGACCGCCAGTTTGAGGATGTCTCGCTGCGGGTCGGCGACGAGAGCGCCGTCGCGGACGGTCGCTTCGAGCTGGAGCGAGTCTGTGACGAGTTGGTCCGGGTGCATGCCGATGACGCGGATGGTCGGCGTGTCGGCCCCGGCGTGTGCGATGCGGAGCGAGGCGGGCCCGAAGCCGGTCGGCAGGCGGACGGGCGCTTCGGGCCACGGTGCGAGATCGGGCGTCTCGAAGCACGGTTCGCCCGCTTCGGCGACGACGACGCCGCGATGAAACGTCTTCATGACGCGGACGCTGTCGACGTCGTCGAGCAGGACGAAGTTGGCGAGCATGCCGGGCGCGACGGCGCCCATGTCGGTCAGGCGGTAGTGCTCGGCGGTGTGATGCGAGCCGATGCACAGCGCCGTCTCGGGCCGGACTCCGGCGCGGATGGCTTTGCGGACGACGTGATCGATATGGCCTTCGTCGCGCAGGTCGGAGGGGTGCCGATCGTCGGTGCAGAAGCAGAAGCGGTGGGCGTCAGCTTCGGTGACGAGGGAGGCGAGGGCGTCGAGGTTCTTGGCGGCCGAGCCTTCGCGGATGAAGATGCGCATGCCGAGGGCGAGCTTCTCGCTGGCCTCGTCGGCGGTGGTGCATTCGTGGTCGGAGGACACGCCGGCGGCGACGTAGGTCTGGAGCGCACGCCCCGACAGGCCGGGGGCGTGCCCGTCGACCAAGCTGCGGGCGAGGCCGAGCGCGACCTTCGCGAGCACGCCCGGCGCGGCGTTGACGACTCCCGGGAAGTTCATCATCTCGGCGAGCGCGACGACGCGGCGGGCGAGGCGCGGGTCGTCGAAGAGGCGTTCGAGGGCGTCGGCGTCGAGCTCGGCGCCGGCGGTTTCGAGCGGCGCGGAGGGGACGCAGGAGGAGAGGCCGAAGCGGGCGTCGAAGGGGGCTCGTTCGGCGTCGTCGACGATCCAGCGGATGCCGGCCTCGCCCAGGACGTTGGCGATCTCGTGCGGATCGAACACGGCGGCGGTGGTGCCATGCGGGAGGGCGAGGCGTGCGAAGCGCGTAGGCGGGAGCATGGTGGACTCGACGTGCATGTGCGCGTCGATGAAGCCGGGCGCGATGGCAAGGCCCGAGCAATCGAGCCGCTCGCGAGCGTCGGGCTGGGGGTGCTCGGCGGCGACTACGGCGGCGATGCGGCCGCGGTAGACGGCGACGGAGGCGTGCTCGAAGGCCCGCCGGAAGACATTGAGCACCCGGCCGCCGGTGAGGACGAGGTCGGCGGCCGCGTCGCCCCTCGCTACGGCGAGGAAGTAGGGGTCGGTTCGGGAAGCGGTGGCGTCGTCGGGCTGCATGAGTGCAGGCTAGCACGCGGGGCGCGTCGTCCGTAGGAGCCCGAAACCGGGCGTCGGCGTGCGGCGTGCGGCGCGTTGCGGGGGACGCGCAGACGGCTATGCTTATGACGGAGTGCACAGGTCCACGAACGTCATCATTCTGCTCGCGTGCGCGCTGTTCTACGCGGTCGGCTTCGGGCCGACACTGCATCGCCTGCATGCGCATGGACCGGGTGGTTCGTGCAGCGCGTCTTGCGGAGTGACGGCGGGCGTGTGCCATGCCGAGGGTGGGGTGATGGGTGACGGTCCGGCGGACGGCGATACGCCGGCGGGACCGGGGGAACGCCCCGCGGCTCCGCTTGGCGACGACTGCCAAGTGTGTGTGTTCCTCGCAGCGGGACGGGACGCGGATGTGCCGACGCCGATTGGGGTGGTGGCGCTGGGGTCGAGCGCCCCGGTGGTGACGGCGGATGTGGCGGAGGTGCGGGGCTTTGTGGCCCGCTCGCGGGAAGCGTCGCCGCGTGGACCGCCGAGCGACGGTCTGCATTTGCTGATCTTCTGAGCCGAGCCGAGCGCGGGCGGCGCCGCGATCACCCGATAGCGGGTGGCGAGCGACCGCGCGTCGTGGACGGCTTGGTGAAGATCGTTTCACCGACAGCCATTGTCTGATCGAAGGACGAGCCCGACGGAGCGTCGGCGCCGAGGAGGCGTTCGGCGCGAGACGTGCGGCCGCTTGCTCTTCGACTCGTCGACCGAGCTACCGAAGATTCTCATCACATCGGACCGTTCATGCGGGAACTGGGACACGACAGCGGACGCGGAGCGTTCACGTTGATCGAGCTGCTGGTGGTGGTGGCGGTGCTGGCGCTGCTGGTGGCGACGCTGCTTCCGGCGCTGGCCGGCGCCCGTCGTTCAGCCCAAGGCGTGGCGTGCCTGTCGAACATGCGGCAGCTTGCGATCGCGCAGGCGGCGTACGCCGCGGACTGCGACGGCGCGCTGGTTGATTACGGGATTTCGCACGGCGCGACGCCCGAGTTGTCGACCATCTCGTGGCTGGATTCGCTGGGGCCGTACTTTGAGGACGCGCCGGTCGTGCGTTCGCCGCTGGACACGTCGCCGCATTGGGACGAGCCGATCGTGGATCGTTTCCGCGTCACGTCGTACGGGCTCAACGAGCACGTTACGCCGAGCGCTCCGACGGACCCCGCGACGGGTAAGACGCTCGGCGGTGGAGTGATCCATCGGCTGCGCAACCCAGCGGAAACGGTTCAGTGGCTGCCCATGGCGTATGCCGGCGACTACGCGGTGAGCGATCATGTGCATGTGATCAATTGGTGGATCGGTTCGTTTCTGCCGGACGCGCCGGCGAGCATCGCGGCGTCGATGTGCCAGACGAACACGCGCGGCGGCGACGCCGGCGCGTGGAGCGCACGAGCGAACTACGCGTCGCTGGACGCGTCGGCGGGCGTGTTTCGATTCGACGAGGTGTATCGGACGGCGGAAGACAATCGGTTTCTTCCGCGTTGACCGAACCATGTACCGCCGCGGCGGATGTTCGCTGCGGCTCCCTGATATGACCGAATAGAACCGCGTCGGCGCGCGAACGCGTCGGCGCTGCTGAAGAATGAGAGCTGACCCATGCGATTTTTCACTGATGAGACCGTTATCGACCGTCGCCTGCTGACCGCTGTCGGCGTGGCGGCCGCCGTATCGTTTGCGCCGATCGCCCTCGCGGGCGGCGACGATCACGACGACGACCACGATCATGATCACGGCGATCACACGGACGTTCTGCTGAAGCTGCAGAACGACCAGATTCGTCCGTACAAAGAGATGGACGGGGCGAACGGTTCGTTCGACGTGTTCTCGCGCGTGCACGAGGGCGAGCTGGGCGAGTTGGCGCCGAACTTCGGCGATCAGCCCGGCTTCGAGAGCTTCGACATCGCGACCGGCGCGTCGCTGGGTTTCGATCTGTTGGGCGACCTCCGTGTCTGGAACGGTGCGGGTTTCGACCTCGCGCCAGCGAACATGACCGTCGGGCTGTTCCTCGACTCGCCCGCTGAGGTGAGCGTCGACACGGCGCCCGGCGTCGCTCCGGGTTTCGCGTTCGCGACGCACGACGGCGACGAAGCGCACGGCGATCTGCAGTTCCGCTACAACGGCGCCGCCGACCCGGCGATCTACCTGCTCGAACTCCGGATCTGGACCGACATGGCCGGCGTCGGCCATTCGGGCAGCATCTTCCTGGTGCTCAACCAGGGCCTCGATGAAGTCGACCACGAGGCGGCGGCGGATTATGTGGAGGCGAATATCGTGCCGAGCCCGGGTGCGGCGGGCATGCTCGGTCTTGCCGGTCTCGCGGCGTTGGGTCGCCGGCGTCGGTGAGCCGCGGGGGTGGAGCGTATCGATCGTCGTGGCGTCGCGCGAGAGCGCGGCGCCACGCTTCTCACGCCGGGGCCGATCGTGGTCTTGCGACCGGCGTCTTGGCGATCGCTTTGGAAGGAGCCTTTCGTGAACAACGCCCCGTTTCGAATGAGTCGTCGGTTCAGCGTCCGCAGCGGCGCCGTGGGTTTAGCGGCGGTGGGCGCCGTCGCGGGTGCGTCGTTGGCGACGACGCCGCATCTGGACATCGAACTGCTCGTGGAGAACGGCGTGCTGACGACGGGCGAGGTGGACCGCGGCGAGCCGGGGTTCCCGGTGACGCCTGGCGTGCGTGTGTTTACGGCGCAGTTCGGCAGCGCGGCGGATGTACCGTCCTTTCCGTCGAACGTGACGAATCTGCCCGGTTTCAACGCGCAGGGTTCGTTGACGCCGGGCTCGGTGTTGTCGTTCGACATCACGGGGCCGCTGCGTCGGTGGAACGAGGCGCGGGGCGACTTTGTGGACGTTTCGGCCGAGGCGCTGGCGGTGTCGCTGTTCACGTCGTCGGTCGAGACGCCGGCGAGCGTTGGGGAGGTGGTGGAGGGTTTCAACGTGGCGACGGTGAGTTCGTCGGGCTCGGTGCATCGCCACATCAACTACGTTCTGCTCGGCGCCGCGACGCCGGGCGTGTATCTGTACGAGATGCGTCTGGAGACGAGCGATGCGGCCGTCGCGCCGAGCGACGAGGTGTTCGTGGTCTTCGGGATGGAGGCGGACGAGACCGAGTTGCTGACGGCGGAGTCGTACGTCGAGGGCTTGCTTGAGCCGGCGGCGTGTTCGGGCGACGCAACGGGGGACGGGGCGGTGAACGCCGACGACTTGCTGGCGGTGCTGGGTTCGTTCGGGGAGTCGGGGATGCTGCCGCGGACGGAGGGCGACATCGACGGCGACCGGACGGTGAACGCCGACGACCTGTTGGCCGTGCTCGGCGCGTTCGGCTCCGCCTGTTCGTAACGCCGATCAGCGACCGGTCGTGACGCCGGCGTCATCGGTCGCCGGCTGGTCGGTGTTGGGCTTCGGCAGTTGGTCGAGGAAGAGCAGGGCGCGTCGGGCGTGGGGGATGACGATGCTGCCGCCGACGATGAGAGCGACGTTGAGCGCGTCTTCGATCTGTTGGGCGGTGACGCCGCGTTTGACGCATTGTTCGAGGTGGTAGTTGATGCAGTCGTCGCAGCGGAGGACGGCGGAAGCGACGAGTCCCAGGAGTTCCTTGGTCGGTGCGTCGAGCCCGCCCTGAGCGGAGCGGTCGGCGTAGGCCTGGGTGTCGAGCGTGAGGAAGCGTTTGATGCCGAGGTGTTCGGCGTTCTGGAGCCGGGCCTGCCCAGCGGCGCGGGCGGCGGCGAAGGAGTCTGGGGTGGGGCCGAGGGTGGTCTGCTGTTGGTCTTGAGCGGTCATGACGAGATGATCGGGCCCCGGGCTGGGCTTTGCAAAGGGCGGCGTGCGACGTCGACCGCGGCGAGGAGCACAGCGGGTAGGCGGGGGCTTGCGGGGGGGCCGGGGGCCGGCCGGGGGGGCTGGGAACTGGGGCCGGCCAGGGGCCTTGTGCGTGGTCGTTTCAGGCTTTCGAGGGCGCGGTTGCGGCGGCGCCGGCGGCGGTCGAGCGGCGTTCGCTTGCGGTATCGCCCGAGGGTTCTCGGGGCGTTCGGGGTCGGGTCGCGGGCGCCGGGTCGAGTGGTTTATCGGGCGCGGCGACGTGGTGGCGTGCGGCGTCGGCTTCGATGGCGGCTCGGCGTGCGATCTTGACCGCGGTGACGCAGATGAAGGCGCCGAGCACGAGCGCGAAGGTGAAGACGATGCGGACCCGGCCTTCGGTGAGGACGACGCCGAGGGTGGCGAAGATGGCGGCGATGACGTAGAGGGTGAGTGCGGCGCCTTTGACGCCGAGCGCGCGCTTGAGCATGTGGTGGAGGTGCTGGTCGTCGGCTTCGGACATCGACTTGCCGGCGAGCTTTCGCCGGACGATAGCGAGGAAGGCGTCGATGATGGGGATGGCGTAGATGATGAGTCCGGCGACGACGAAGTGGGTTTTGCCGGTGTCGCCGAGGGAGAGGACGAGGACGATGGTGAGATAGCCCAGGAGCAGTGAGCCGCAATCGCCGAGGAAGATGGTGGCGGGGTTGAAGTTGTGTGGCAGGAAGCCGAGGCAGGCGCCGAGCAGGGCGAGGGCGAGGGTGATGCGGGCGGCGTCGAGCGGTCCGTCGTTGGCGACGGCGAGGTGGAGTGCGATGAGGAGGAGCCCGACGGCGGCGATGGCGGTGATGCCCGAGAGCAGACCGTCGAGCCCGTCGATGAAGTTGGAGGCGTTGCAGGCGCCGAGGACGAAGACGGCGATGATGGCGGTGCCGACCCAGTAGACAAGGTCGACTTCCATGACGCCGGTGGGCGCGAAGAGGGGGACGCCGAAGGGGAGGTCGATGTTGTAGACGAGCGAGGGGTTGTCGACGAGGCGTCCGATGGGGTTCATGAGGCCGCGTGCGACGTTGACGCCGACGTCGTCGAGGGCGAGGGCTGCGGCGGCGACGAGCTGGCCGGCGATTTTGAGGCGTGGGTCGAGGCCGACGACGTCGTCGATGAGTCCGGTGATGGTGATGATGGCGACGCCGAGGAGGATGGACCAGGGGACGGCGCGTTGCTCGAAAGCGGAGAGGTGTATGTCGAAGACGTCGGGGGGGAAGGCCATGCCGACGTAGGAGGCGCAGATACCGGCGAGGACGCCGGCGAAGACGGCGACGCCGCCGAGGTAGGCGACGGGGAGTTTGTGGGCTTTGCGCGCTTCGTTGGGCCGGTCGACGACGCCTTGGGCGATGGCGAGTCGTCGCATGAGTGGCGTCGCCATGACGGTGACGACGAACGCGGCGAGGAAGACGACGAGTTGATCGTTGAAGAGCTGCCAGCCGGACTCGGCGGCGGCGGGGAGCGGAATGGAGAGGTCGGGTGTGGGGGCCGGACCGCCGAGGCCGAGTCCGGCGCCGACGGCGCCGTGGACGGCGGAGACGAGCGGTGCTGCGATGGAAGCGATGGTGAGCGTCATGATCCGGCCGTCGTCGAGGTTCGGTTCGTATCGTGCTGGCGGTCGGAGGCGGGAGCGCGGCGGGCTTGGGCGGGCCGGTCGCCGCGTTCGGCGATGAGGTCGTCGATCGTTCGGGTGAGCGGCGTTCGGGGGTCGAAGTCGATCAGCGAGCGGGCGAGGGAGAGGTCGGGCTTGCGCTGAGCGAGGTCTTCGAACCCCGGTCCGTAGGCGCGATCATACGGGATGCGCTCGATGGAGAACGCGACGCCGGCGCGGCTCGCGACCAAAGCGGCGAGTTCTTCGATGGCGATGGGCTGGTCTCGTCCGAGGTTGACGACGCGGCCGTTGGCGGCTTCGCACTCGAGCAGGTCGGGCAGCGCCGGGACGAGGTCGCGGACGTCGCAGAAGCAGCGCGACTGTCGCCCGGTTCCGTACACGGGGATGGGCTCGCGCGCCACGGCAGCTTCGACGAAGCGCGGGAGGACCATGCCGTAGGCGCCGGACTGACCCGGGCCGACGGTGTTAAAGAATCGCGTCACGACGCCGCGCAGGCGGCCCTGCGCGACGTAGGAAAGGAGGAGGTATTCGTCGACGGCTTTGGACATGCCGTACGACCAGCGGGCAGCGGTGGTCGGGCCGAAGGTGAGGTCGTCGCTTTCGCTGAACGGCGATTTGGCGGCTTTGCCGTAGACCTCGGATGAGGAGGCGAGCAGCACGGCGGGGGGAGCGGGTTGGTCGGCGGCCGCTGCGAAGACGCTGGCGGCTCCGTGAATGTTGTTGTTGATACAACCGATGGGGTCGGCGACGATGCGTTCGACGCCGACGGCGGCGGCGAGGTGGTAGAGCTGGTCGGCGGGGTCCGTTTCGAGCGTGGGCCCGACGAGTTCGGCGGCGTCGCCCACGACGAGTCGCAGGCGGGGCTGACCATTGTGGTGGGCCTGGGATTGATCGAGCAGCGTCGCGAGCCGGTCTTGCGAGCCGGTGGAGAGATCGTCGATGACGGTGACGCGTCGCCCGAGGGAGACGAGTCGTCGGACGAGGTGCGCGCCGATGAAGCCGGCGCCGCCGGTGACGAGGGCGTGTCCGGACGGCGTCGGCATGGCGGAGGTGTCGCTCACGACGGCTTGGCGGTCTCGTGGGTTGGGCGTGGGGCTTCTAGCGACGGCCGGCCGGCCGCTGGGGCGGGGATGGGGCGGGTCTGACGGATCGCCGAGCGCGTCGGTTTAGACGGTGGTATCGGGTCCTCCGACGGCGGCGGCGGCGGGCTGGCGTTTGTCGTCGGCCTGGGCGGCCGAGTCGGTCGCCCGTCGGGACGCGTCGTCGTCGCGATCGTCGCGGTTGTAGGCGATGGTCGCCTTGATGTTTTCACGGAGGTAGCCGCCGGCGGCGTGCTTGACGGCGTTAACGACGACGCCGAGCAGGTCGGCGTGGGCGTCGCCGAGGAGGTTGCGCATGCGGGCGACGAGCCCGCGTTTCTCGGAGTAGGCGCGGCACACGAGGACGGAGGCGTCGCACCGGGCGGCGAGGGCGAGCGCGTCGGCGGCGACGGCGGCCGGGGCGCAGTCGAAGAGGATGAGGTCGTAGTGCGAGTTGGCCCAAGAGAGCAGGCGATTGACGTCATCGGTGGAGAAGCGCTCGTAGGTCTGACCGATCGCGAGGCCGGCGGGGAGCAGGTCGAGGTTTGGTCCGAGCTTGGCGGTCGCCGCGTCGGGGTCGGCTTCACCGCGGAGGACCTCGGCGAGGCCGCGTGAGCGTTGGAGGCCGTAGACCTCGTGCAGGCGCGGGCGCCTGAGGTTGGCGTCGACGATGAGAGTGCGGCGCTGCACGTTGGCGGCGGACTGGGCGAGGTTGGTGACGACGGCGGTGCAGCCCGAGCCGGGGAGCCCGCCGGTAAAGACGATGGATCGGTGTCCGCGTGCGTCGCAGGCTTTGAGAACCGAGTTGCGGAGTTGTCGAGAAGCTTCGGCGACGGCGCCGAGGGGCCGGTCTCGGGTGGCGAGTTCGACGGACTCGGGTTCGGAGGGGTCCATCTTGAGTTCGGGGAACACGCCGAGTGTGCGCGTCGCGGGGATGAGGGCGATGTCGCGGGGCGAGCGGACGCGCTGCTCGCGGAGTTCTTTGAGGACGATGACGCCGGCGACGCCGCCGACGATGAGAAAGAGCGAGGCGGCGACGATGGGGATGAGTTTCGGGAAGGCGGTCTGATCGGGCGGCGTGGCGCGCTGATACGGCTGAACGCGGCCGTTGCGGTTGGCGATGAGTTCGAGGTCGGCGGCGGTCTCTTCGCGTTCTTGAAGCCGGGCCACGCGCAGCTCTCGGTCGGCTTCGGCTTCCTGGAGCTGCGCGATCACGGCGGTCTTGTCGACGAGGCGGGCGTTGAGCCGCTCTCTGGTGGTGATCATGTCCTCGTAGGTGGCGTCGAGGCCGGCGATCTGTTGTCTGTAGCTGTCGATGAGGGAGGCGAACTGGTTCGCCATCTGGGTTTCCAGCGTGGCGTCGTACTGCGCTTCGAGGCCGCGGAGGAACGCCTCGGCACGGCGGACTTCGGCGTTGTCGTCGCCCAGCGACTCACGGAGCCCGGCGACCTGGGCCTTCTGCTGAACGATCTGCTGATTGACGGCGAGGGCGGTTCGGGACTCTTTGGCGGCCTGACGAACGACGTCGGGATAGATGACCCCGCCGGGCAGTTCCTGCAGGCGTTGGTACTCTCGCAAGAGTTCTTGCAGTTGGGAACGCTCGTCGCGGTTCTCGACGATGCGGGGCTGAAGCTGGATCAGCTCGGTGTATTCGGTGAGCTGCGATTGATTGAGAGACTGGATGTCGTTGTCGGCTTGGAGGCGGTCGACGCGCAGATCGAGCTCTTCGATCTGGCCGGTGAGGGATCGGATCTGGCGCTCCACACCGGTGATCAGTTCGTTGATCGAGGCGCGGTTCTGACGCCGGTACTGCTCGATGTACACGTCGGCGATGGCGTTGGCGATTTCGGCGGAATCGTCGGGGCTCGGCGTTCGCACTCTGACCGAGAAGAACTCGGTTTGCGGGACGGCGCGGGCGCTGGAGATGTCTTCGAGGGCCTCCATCGCGTCGGCCGTGTTGATCACTCCACCTTCCATAAACCGCTGAGCCCATGCGGTTTGGAGGAAGCGCGGCTGTTCGAGGGTGCGGTTGAGGACGGTGTCGGACTCGAGCATGAAGACCTGGGTGGCGATGAAGCGGTCGCCTTCCTCGCCGAAGACCGCGGCGCCGAGGAGTTCGGTGACGTCGTCCGATTGAGGCGGCAGGGCCTGGAAGAGGACGGACGCGTCGAACCGCGGCGCAAGGCGGGAGAGGGCAATGAACAGCGCGACGCCGACGAAGAGGGCGACGATCGACGAGCCGATCAGCCATGGGTAGTAAGTGCGGAGCAGCCGAAGCGGGTCGAGGGCGGCGGCGGCGGCGGAAGCGGCGGCCGGCGCTTGGGAGCTTCCCTGTCGATTCGCGGGGTTCGTTCGGGCGTTGGGGTTGCTGTTCTCGGACATGATCGTCGTCCCGTCGCGTGGCGGTCGGTGCGGTTGGTGGTTGGGTTCATCGGTCGCCCGGTGAAGGCTCTTCGATGATTGAGGTGCGTCGGTTCGGGTCGGGGGGTCTCAACCGCCGATCTGCTCCCGGAGTCGTTGGATATCGGCCTCGTACTGGTCGCGGGTGCGTTGTGCGGCCCGCTCGATCGCGCGTTCGGCGTCGCGGAGGGCGTCGCCGGCGCCGAGGCGATCGCCTTCGGCGAGGCGGGCCATCGCGAGGTGGATGTTGATCGGCGCGAGCAGGTCCGGCGCATCGGTCAGCGAGCGGGCGCGTTCGAGCGTCGCCAGAGCTTGGGCCGAGCGATCGTTCTCGAGCCAGACGAGCGCGGCCGTGTCGAGCACGCCCGGGTCGTCCTGTGAGAAGGCGTAGGCGGTTTCGGCGTAGGGGAGGGCGGCCTCGGGCTGGTCGAGATGTCGCACCAGGACGAACGCGGCGGCGTTGTTCAAGACGGGGTCTTCGCTGTTCGCTTCGAGGCCCTGTCGAGCGACTTCGAGCGTGTCCTCGTAGCGTTCGAGGTTGTAGTAGATGGTGGAGAGGAAGCGGGCCGTTTCGAGCGTCGCGAGCGCGTCGCCGGCTTCGCGGGCGCGGTCGTAGACGGCGCGGACGCGTTCGGCGTAGGCGTCGTCCAAACTGTCGGGCCGCAGGTCGTCTTGGACGAGACGCATCGCGATGATGATGGGCGGCTCGCCCGCCTCGGAGGTCAGGCGCCGGACGAAAGTGCGGCGATCCGCCGGCGAGTCGAGCATGAGCCCCATCTGCGTCCACCATCGGTCGAGGGCGAGCGAACCGTCTTCGCGAGCGACGCCGAACGCTTCGGTGGCGAGCCGGATGGCTTCGCGCGCTTCGCCGAGTTCGTTCTGAGCGCGGGCCTCGAGCATGAGGACGGGGATGTTCGTCTCGGCGCCGGGGGTTTCTTTGACGAGTTCGAGCAGTCGGAGCGTTTCGCCGGGCACGAGGTCGGCGCCGGCGCGCATGCGCGCGTCGAGCAGGAGTGCGGCGGCCTCGCGTCGCTGCGTGGGTCGCGCATCAAGCTGGGGCGATTCGTAGAGGCGTTCGAGCATGCGCGTCGCGGCGCGATACTGCCCGTTGTCGATCGCCAGTTCGCCGGCGCGGGCCTGCCAGTACATGTTGTCGGGCTGTTCATCGGCGTATCGGGCCGCCTGGGTGGCGGCTTCGAGTTCGCGGCCGGTCACCGCAAGCTGGCCCACCAAAATCTGGCGAAGCGGCTCGGCGGCGCCCGGGAAATCGGCGATGGCCTGACGCAAGTCCGCGAACGCCTGGTCGAGATCGCCTCGCACCGCGTACAAGCCGAAGCGGGCTCGCCACGCATCGATCAGCGACGGGTTCAGCTCGTGCACGCGGTCGAGGTCGGCGATGACGTCGGCGAACAGAGCTTCTTCGCCCCGGTTGACCAGAGCGCGGGCGAGGAACGGGCGGTACGAATCGGGGTGGAGTTCGATGACCCGGTTCAGCGTTCGCCGTGCGGAGGAAAGATCGTCGCGGCGTTGCTCGATCTCGGCCTTCAGCAGGAGACCCTCGAGACTCTCCGGCTCTTCGTCGAGCAGGCGGGCGAGTTCCTCGTCGGCTTGATCGAGTCTTTCGAGACGGACGAGCGTGCGAGCGAGGCCGAGGCGAAGGTTGCGTTCGTCGGCTTCTTCGAGGTCGGTCGCCTGCAAGACGCGACGGATGCCCTCGACGGCGCGTTCGTTGTACGAATCGGCCATTGATTGGAGACGCGCGGCGCGGTCGGAAGCGCCGGTCTGTTCGGCGATGGGAATGGCGCGCATGACGCGAGCGGCGCGGTCGAGGGCGGCCTGAGCGACGGCGCGGTCGACCTCGCGGGCCGAGTCGGACTGCTGGTCGCGGGCCGCGTCGAGGACGGCGAACGCGCGGGCCTCGAACGTGCCGTTCTCGTCGGAGAGCGACAGGAGATAGCGGGCGTACTGAAGGGCGGCGTCGGAGCCGAGCGTGGTGCGCTGGAGCTCGGGAAGGCGCCGATCCCAGAGCTGAGCGCCGGCGGCGGGGTCGCCTGCGGCGGAGAGCGTGCGCGCCTCGATCGCGGTCACCGCGACCCTTGGGGGCAAGCCGACCGCCGATCCGAGCGCGGTCAACGCTTCCTGATCTTGCGCGACGATTTGCATCGCCTCGCGGGCGCGCTCGGTCCGGCCGGCGTCGACGAGCAGGTTGAGGTAGGCGGCGGTGTTCGCGCCGTCGGCCGGGTTCGCCTCGAACCGTTCGGCACGTTCGCGGATCGCGCGGTCGGTGTTGCCGACGCGCGCCTCGAGCCGCAGCCAGATTTCGCGGATCTGCGGGTTGCTGCGGACGGCGCCGAACACGCCGGAATCCGGGCCGATCACGGCCAGCGCTTCGTCGGGTCGGCCTGCGCTCTCGAGCGTGCGGGCGTAATCGCGTGCGGTGTTGAGGTCGTCGCCCCGGATGGACAGCGCTCGGTCGAAAGCGGCGATGGCCTGATCCACCTGGCCCATGCCGGACAGCGCGAGGCCCAGGAATCGCCAGTAGGTCGGCTCGGACGGGATGCGTTCGGTCGCACGACGGAAGAGTTCGGCGGCTTCGGCGAAGCGGTTCTGGGCCAATTCGAGCCGGCCCTCGAAGAAGACGCCTTCGACTTGGTCGGCGTTGGTCTCGCGGACGCGGTTGAGCATGGCTCGCGCGGCTTCGTAGTTCTCCGCGTTCACCGCACGATTGAAGCCGAACTCGATGACGCGCGGGTCGTCCGGGTCGATCGATCTCGCTTGCTCGTAGAAGCGGTCGGCGTCGTCGGTCCGGCCCTGCGATTCGGCGGCCTGCGTCTTCTGGACGGCCTTGTCGAGTTCGCTGAGTTCGGGCGAGCCCTCGATGACGGCGATGGTCGCCTCGTAGGGGTCCTCGTTGCTGAGTGCGATCTGCATGCGACGGAATATTTCCGTCTCGGGGAACTGCTGCCGGGCGACCTCGGCGAGATCGGCCGCGTCCGCGCGTCGGTCGATTGACGAGTAGCCGCGGATCAAGGCGAGGACGAGGCGCTGGTCGTCGGGGAATTGCTCGTAGGCGCGTTCGAGGAGCTCGACGGCGTTCTCGCGTTCGCCTTGTCCGAAGAGGATGGAGGCGTCGGAGAGGGCCCGGGCGATCGGATCGATCTCGAGTCCTTCGCCGTAGCGTTCGAGTCGTTGGTCTTCGGCTCGGATGGCGATTTCGAGCCGGCGCGCTTCGGCGCCGCCCGGCTCGGCTTGGGCGAGTTGCTGCTGCAACTCGGCTCGGTCGATGCGGATCTGCTCGACCATGAACTGGCGGAGGCGGCGCTCTTCGCGGGCGAGCGCCTCGTTGCCTTCGCCGACTTCTTCGCGGAGGCGCTGGATCAGCTCGAGGGCGCGTTCGTTCTCCCCCTTGCGTGCGTAGACGTTCGCGAGTTCGGCGCGGTATTCGCGTTCGCTGACGCCCAATCCACCGGCGGGAGAGGCGAGCACGCGTTCGTAGAGGTCTTGGGCTTCGTCGAGGTTGCCGAGCGCCGCGGCGGAGCGGGCGAGCCCGACGAGGATCTCGGGGCGATCGCCGCGATCGGTGCGTAGTTCGGAGAACAGGCGTTGGGCCTCACGCGTGCGGCCTTCGATCAGGGCAATCTGCGCGTCGACGAGTTTCAGTTCGTTGCGCGCCTGCACGCCGGCGAGTTCGGCGGCGGTCGCCCGGTAGGACTTCGCCGCGTCGAGCAGCTCGTCGCGGGCCTCGGCGTCCGCCGTCCGGCGGAAGCGCGTGAGCGCGAGGTCGGCCTGCCCCAACGCCGCCTGCACCCGCATGTTCGGGAGGATCACGCCTTCAAGCGACAGCTCGGGCAAGGGCATGTCGACGATCTGCTGGTAGGCCGCGGTGGCGCTGTCGAAATCGTCGACCGAGCGGTGCATCAGCGCGGCGTAGAACAGGTGGTACGGGGAGTCGCTCTTTTCTCCGGTCAGACGCCGTGCGATCGGGCGTACGCCGGCGGCGCCGTTGAGGACGATGCTCTCGACCGACTGGAGCGTGGGGATGTCGAGTTCGTCGGCCGGCATCTGCATGAGCAGGTCGATGATCTCCGCGCGGTCTTCTTGGAATTGTTGAACGAGCGCGCTACGTTCTTGCTGATCCATCCGCCCTATCGCGGTGAGCCGCAACGAGGCGGCCATGGCGAGGACCTCGGGGGAGTTTTCGTAGCGTTCGGCGAAGCGGTTCGCTTCCTCGACGCCGGTCTCGAGCGCCTCGGCCGCCAGGCTTGGTCGGCTCGCCCGGAGCGTCTGGTACTCGCCCACGTACCAGCGCACGATCGCCGCGGCGAAGTCGTCGCGCTCGGGGTTGGCTTCGAGCGCCGCTCGCAGGTCTTCGAGGGCCAGCTCGCGGTCGGCCTCGTCGACACGGGTCCGGAGCATGCGCTCGACCTGGGCCTTGCCCCGGTACCCGCGGAGCATCGCGTAGGCTGGGTCGCTCTCGTCGGGCAGCCGTTCGAGGCGATCGGAGACGGTCGCGATGAGCGAGGTGAATGCGTCACCCCAACCGGCCCGGTCGCTGGCGACGCGAATCCGCTCGTCGAGCAGTTCCACGAAATCGAGCTGCGCTTGCGCGTCATCGAATTGCAGCGACGCGAGCGTGTTGACGGCGTTGTAGTAGTCGTTGAAGTAGTACTCCTGGTACCGGGACGAGGCGTCGGGCCGCGTCCGCAGCAACGCGTCGCGGAACGCCTCCACGTATTCGATGTTCGTCTGCTGCTTGCGAACGGCGATGCCGAACTGCTTCTGCGCCTCGTTGAACGTGCTGTACGCCTCGGCCTCCTGCCCCTGGTCGAGCAGCGTCTCGCCTTCCTGCATGAGCCGCTGCGCTTCGGCGAAATTGCGCTCGGCCGCCTTCAACTGGCTGTAGACCACCAACGCCCCGGCGCCGGCGACCAGCGCCAGAATCACGGCGGAGAGGATCAGGGCGAATTTCGTGTTGACCTTGGTGCTCGATGCCATGGCGGCTTTCTCTCGATTCGCTTGGGCCTGCCTCGACGAACGGTCGCTCGTCGATCGCTTTCTCGTTCGTCGTCCCGGCGTCGGCATGGGCGAACGCCCGACTCGCCGCGCCATACTCGTCGTCAATCCGTCCCGCCCCGCGACCTCGCCGAACCCTCGTCTTCGACCGGGTAGCGCCCGGCTTCCACCTCGATCCAATCGGGTGCGCGGCGCATCAGTTCAGGGAACATCAGGTTGAGCATGTCGGCCGCTCCGGCGGCGAGTTCTTCGGCCGATTCCAGGCCGACGCCCAGAAACTGCACTTTCATGTAGTACGCGTACTCGCCGGTGATGCTGAACCCGCGGGTGCGGACCTGCTCGGCCGTAGGCACCACCTCGCCGTTGGTGACGAAGAAGTAGCCGGCGAAGACGCGCTGCCCCGCGCCGTCGATAAACTCGGTCACGTTCATGCGGAGGTCGTCGACCCCCCGGGGCAGCCGCACGGGATTGGGCACTTCGATGCCGCGACCGGTCAGCACCGTTCGTTCGGCGATCTCGTCTTCGCTGACGCCGGCGTCTCGGAGTTCTCGCTCGAGGAAGATGTCGGGCGTGAAGCGGTCGAGGTCGAGCGGCACGTCCACGAGACGCGTCCCTTGGGCGACCATGCCGCCGCCGACGAAGCAGCGTTCCGGGACGTGCGGCACCGTGTCGATCAGCCCGGTGTAATACACCGCGTGCAACTGCAAACGGAGCGGCTCTTGCTCGTCCGGCTGGGGCTCGCGCTCGAACCACCGGGAGATGTAGTTCTCCGAGCCGAGTTCGGCGAGCACTTCCTGCGACATCACCTGATTGGCCGTGACCGCCCGCCAGCGCGGGTTGCGCTCGGGGAAGCGCTCGGGCAGGGAGCGCAGCATCAGGCCGTCCGGGGCGTAGATTTCTTTCTTTTCGAGGCGGATGCCGGCCGCACGCAGATACTGCGTGAAGAGCAGCGCCCCGGCGAGCAAGACCGCGACGCCGACGGCGTAGGCCGCCACCGAGCCGATGTTGATGCCGAGCCTCGGGTTGCCGGTCATCGAGGCAGCTCCTTTCGCGCGGGGATGTCTCGCGGGCCGTTCATCAAGCGCCCGCTCCCTTCCCGCCGCCGGGCGCCGGTTCGTCCGGCGTCAGGTGGCGGAAGATCCACACGAAGCCCATGAACATGAAAAACGCCGGCACGAGCAGCAGCGTGCCGATCAGCGAGTGCGCGCCGCCCACCGCGAGGTTCGGGTCGAACAGCGTCAGGTAGGCCAGCACCGCCACGCGGATGATGTTCATGAAGAGCGCCACCGGCACGGAGACCAGCACCACGGCCGCGCGCTGCCACCACTGCCGACACGAGAAGAACGCCACCGCCACGGACAGCGCCACGAACGCCACCACCATCCGCATGCCGGAGCACGCGTCCGCGACGTCGAGCGGATACATCGTTCCCGCCGAGTCGAAGACGTTCAGGACCGTGCCGGTCAGCGTGTTCTCCACGCCGAGAACCGTGAGCATCATGTGGCCGCCCTGGGCGGCGATCTGCTTCAGGGGCCAGGTGATCGCCAGCATGATCTGCTCGGAGATCGTCACGCCGAGCGACAGATAGGCGATGGGGAACAGCAGCCTGCGGAACAGGTGCGGGCCCAGCAGCAGGATGACCAGCCCCGAGAGGGCGACGATCATCGCCAGGCCTTGGAACATGTGGCTGGGCCGCACGGTCGCGAACCACGCGTAGATCGCGATGCCGACGAGCAGCGGTCCGAGGCCGGGCCAGAACGTCGAGGCCAGCTCGGGTCGGAACGTGTGCCGCCGCGTCCAGATGTACGCCCCGGCGATGAAGGGGATGATGTAAGCGTGCCCCCAGTCCTCGAAGGAGTTGAACGAGTAGGAGCCCCGCCCGAAGTCGACGCCAAGGATGTCGCCGCGCGGCCCGAACTGCCTGTCGAACCAGCGGAAGAACATGAACGCGTAGGCCACGAACATGAGGCCGGCGAGCGAGGCCCCGAGCGGGCGCAGACCGCCCTCAGCGGTCCAGATGAACCGCGCGAGCAACGACGGCGACTCGGGCCGTATCCGGCCGAAGCCCTCCGCTGAGATGGCGTGATGCGTGGCGACGCTGGTCACCCGGTCGGCCCTTTCCACCCCCCCGCCACTCTTCACGTCCGACGCCGCCCGGCCCACCGCCGGCGGATCAGCAGAATACGACAGGACACCTCTCGTGTCGCCCCGCCGGCTTCTCGAAAACGACAGGCCTCTGCTACGGGGTCGGGGCTGCCCGAGTTCGGGACGCACGACCTCGTCCTGCGAATCCGCCGGAGCGTCGTTTATACGGACCGTCTAATCGCCCGTCCATCTTTTCGTCCCCCGTCTCTCCCCACCATCCCCGCCCCCTCTCGTCCACCATCCCCGCCCCCAAACCCCCGGCTTCTCGCAAACCCAACGCGATCACTCAGAACCGGTCGTCCGTCGGCGGCGGACCGAACACATCGTTACCAAAGTTCCGGTCGAGCAGGAAGCCGAAGCCGTAGGAGGCGCGGAAACCGCCCCGAATCACCGCCAGCGGCGTCGACCAGAACGACGTTCCGAAGTTGACGAGGTCGTCCTTCTTGATGATCACGTCCGGCGCGGTGCCCTCGAAGATCGCCCGGACGTTCAGCTTGATCGTGGCCTGGTGGTTCGGACCCACCATGCGGACGAGATCCACGCGTTCGGGGACGCCGATCGCCGAGAGGCCGCCGGCCGACGCGACCAGGCGGCGCATCGTCAGCCGGGTCTGCGGCGAGAGCGTGTAGACGCCGGGCCGCGCGATGCCGGGCCCCGCCACATACACCACGCCCTGCTGCGGCACCGGCACCGAGATCAAATCGCCCGGCCGAACCACCGCGTTGAACCGCGCCACGCCTTCCAGCAGCGGCTGGGTCGGGATCCGAATCACCCGCTCGGTCACCAGCACCAGTTCGCCGTCCGCGTCGGCCGCCAGCGGATCGGCCGCTTCGTCAAGCATGGCCGCTCCCCCGGCCGCCTCGCGAACGGTGACGCGCTGCCACTCGCCGTCGAGGTACACCCATTCGCTGGGCCGCTGATCGCGCATCGGCGCGGCCTCGCCCGACGGCTGATCTTGCGCGTCGCCCAGCCGAGCTTCAAACCCGCCGGCGTCTTCGAGGTCGATCGTCGGCCGAGCCGAAGCCGCGTCGGCGCCGTCCGCCGGCTGCATCGCCGACATCGCCGGTCCGCCGCTTCGCCAGTCGTTCGCCCCGCCGGCCGACTCGCCGGCCGCCGAATACGAGCCCGACGCCTCTACTTCGGCCATCAGATCGAGAATCCGCCGATCGAGCGCCGAACCCAGTTCTTCGCCCGACATCGCTCCGGGCTCCGCGCCGTCGCCCTCGGGCTGGCTGAGCTGTTCGAGCAGGTCGTCGATGTCGAATTCTTCCCCCTCGCCGCCGCCGCTCGGCTGGCCCGTTCCGCCGCCGGACCGCGCTCCCGACGGTGGCTGCTCCGTCGTCTCGTCGTCGGTCAGCGTCACCTGTCGGATGATGTAAACGTAGGGCAGCGTCGGCGAGATGCCGCCGGCGTCGGTCAACGCGTCCAGCACTCGATAATCCGGATAGGGCACCGCGTATCGCCCGACGGCGGGCACGGCTCCATAGATCGCGAACGTCGCCTGCCGCTGACCCGGCACCATCACGTTCACCGCCGGGTCGCGGAGGATGTTCGCTTCGATGATCGCCGCGGCGATCGCGTTCTGGATCTCCCCCGCGCTCAAGCCCTCGACGCGGATCGGTTCGAGCCGCGGCACGCGGATGAAACCGCGGTTGTCGACCGGCACCTCGAAGACGGACTGCCGACCCGTCGCCTGGAAGTCTTCGATCGTCAGCACCAGCAAGTCGCCCGGCGAGACGCGGTACTCGATCGGCTGCGGGATCAGGTCTTCCGGACGCACCGGCGTCACGTTCACGAACTCGTCCGAGTCCGCCTCGATCACGTCGATCCGCTCGAGAATCGGCGTGATCGTCGGCGTCTCCTCCCACCGACCCACCACGGACGGGTCCCACAGCCACCCATCAACGCCCCGACACCCGCCGGCGAGCCCCGCTGCGGCGGCGACCAGCCCCAGCGCTGCGGCGCGACGCCAATCGCAGCCGCGGCGCGCCACGCCACGCCCCCGCCGTCCCAACGTTTCCTTCGCGGCCATCGGCGTCTTCTCCCGGTGCGTGCGGCTCACGTCGGCCTCCTCGGACCCGCCCGTGCTGGCGAGCGTCAACTCTTCTCTACGCCCGGGCCTCGCGCCCGCACGGACCCACGCCCCCGAACCACGCCACCCCAGCCGGAGCGGCACGGCACACGCCGCGCAGCCCCTCACCTATCGTCGCCCCGACCCCTCGGCCTCCAGTCGCCCCCGCATCCGAGCCGCGGAGTATGCGTCACCGCCGAGACTCCCGCAACCAACGCCGCCGGCCGCGAGTGTCCCCATCATGCACCCGACTACGCCGCCAGCCAGCCGCCGGATCGCGCGCCCCCGCCCTTCCGCCCCCAATCCGACCAACCAACCGCCCCGCGACGCGCGATAACCCCACCGACAAGAGAACCCCCGCGCGCTCCCGTTATCCCGCAAGCTCGCCCACTCGCTCTCTCGCCCTCTCGCCCTCTCGCCCTCTCGCCCCCGCGCCGCCTCTCTGCCCTCTCGCCGCCCCGCCGTCTGTCCGCCCCTTCGTCGCTTCGTCGCTTCGTCGCTTCGTCCCTCCGTCGCTTCGCCCCCCCCGTCGCTTCCCGATCTCCCTCCTATACTCCTCCCTATGGCATGCGGCTCATTCCGAAACGCTCAGAACTCGCTCACCGCCACCCCGGCCGGCGCCCTCGCCACTCCCGAGGCCCCCGCCGACTCCGCCTTCGAGCGCACCCTCAAGCGACACCCACGCCCCCTCGGCGGCGACCCCATGCGCCGACCCGACCCCACCGCCATCTCCCTCACCGGTATGGTCCTCAACAACCGCTCGGCAGACGGCGGCCAGGACGTCAAGCACCAGCTCTCCCTCAAAAAGAAGCCCAAGTGGCTCAAAGCCAAAGTCCCGGGCGGCGAAGAGTTCAACAAACTCCGCAAACGTCTCCGTGAGCACAACCTCTTCACCGTCTGCGAAGAAGCCGGCTGCCCCAACATGGGCGAGTGCTGGGCCCGCGGCGTCGCAACCATCATGATCCTCGGCGACACCTGCACCCGCGCCTGCGGCTTCTGCAACATCAAAACCGGTAAACCGCTCCCCATCGATAACGACGAGCCCCGCCGCGTCGCCGAACAGCTCGCCCTCATGCAGCTCAACCACGTCGTCATCACCTCCGTCGACCGCGACGACCAACCCGACGGCGGCGCCCGCATCTGGGCCGAAACCATCCAACAATCACACGCACTCTGCCCCGACATGTCCGTCGAGGTCCTCATCCCCGACTTCAAGGGCGACTGGGACGCCCTCCAGCTCGTCATCGACGCACGCCCCGAAATCCTCAACCACAACCTCGAAACCGTCCGCCGCTGCTACCCCGCCGTCCGCCCCCAGGCCAAGTTCGACCGCTCCGTCGAGTTGCTGCGCATCTGCAAGGATGCGGGTCTGGTCACGAAGACCGGCATCATGGTCGGCATCGGCGAGAAAGACGCCGAGGTCATCGACCTCATGAAAGAGGTCTACGACAAGGCCGAGACCGACATCCTCACCATCGGCCAATACCTCCAGCCCACGCGCAACCACCTCCCCATCGACCGCTGGGTCACCCCCGAGCAGTTCGACTGGTACCGCGACGTCGGCCTCGACATCGGCTGGAAAGTCGTCGAGTCCGGCCCGCTCGTCCGCTCCAGCTACCACGCCGACATGCAAGTCGACAAACTCGTCGGCAAAGACAAATCCTCCGCCGACACGTTCAAGTCGCTCATCGAAACGGCCAAAGCAGGCTGACCACATGGCCGTCCCCTCACCCTGACCTCACGAGGTTCCCTCCCCCAATCACCCCTTCACCCGACCGCTTCACACGCCGACGCCTTCATCCCCTGGCCCTTCTACCCCCCTTCACCCAACCACCCCCACTACCACACCACCACCATCTCTCCATCTCGCTCATCCCAAACCCACCACACCCAGCGCCCTCCCCACCGGTCTACCCCCTCCTCCACCTCTCCCCCACCTACCCGGGGCGGGAGGGCCCCAGCGACCGCCAAGACGCCCATACCCTCAACCCCAACTCCTACACACCCTCCGTGTCTCGCGGCATCGACCTACGCCGCCGCGTCACCAGCGCCACAACGCCAACGGTCACTACGAGCGAAACCATCGGCGCCAACGAGAATGCCGTCGCGCCTGCCACGACCATCCCCCCGTTCAACCACTGCTTCATCGGCTCGGGCAATTCCTGATCCCACCACCGACATCCCGCACGCAATCGCTCGCCAGCGTAATTCCACATCCCTGTGAGAAACGTACGGAGCCCTCGCACGCTCTCACGCAAGTCTTCGCGCGCCCGCACACGCTCCTCAACGCTTCCGCTCCTCCGTCCCGTAGCTCTTCGTCGCTCCTCCGCATCCGATTTCTGCCGATCCAACAGCGGACCTACCGCCGCTTTCACACCATCCGTTAGGTCACGCTCCGAAGCGTCAGGGCTGATGAACCCCGCGCCCAACTCCAAACCCGCCGCTTCCCCCTCATCGTCCCGACCGCCCGCGTCCTCCGCCTGTGCTGCCGCCGCCTCCGCCTGAATCGCTTCGAGTATCCGCGGGTCATCCGACTCCGGCTCATGCGGCTCCAAACCGACAACGACCGAAGCGCCGTCGTCGAGACCGTCTCCGGGTTCGTCGCCGATCGCTTCCATGAACTGATCCAACAGGCGTTCGAGCTGTTCTTGCTGCTCCGAAGACAGCGACGCCTCGAACTTCCGCTCCAACTCGCGACGCCGACGTTCCAACTCGCGACGCCTTTCCTCGGCACTCTTCGATTCTCCATCGCGGCGATCATCCTCAGACATCGTCGCCACCCCCACTCCGCACGCGCGAACCGCTGTACATCTTCGCCTTCGCGATCTTCAGACCGCTTCCGCCCTCCGCGAGATGCATCGCGTTCGCACTCGTCAACACGCCGATCAGCTTCTTACGCAACGCCGCTCGCACCTCCGCACGATCCGGCATAGGCGGCAACTTGAACCCAATCTCAAGTAATTGCTCGTCACGCCGCTCAAACTCCGTGTCCTCCGGCCAACCCTCCGGCACACCCTCCGGCCACAGCGGCCCGAGACGATCCACGTCCACGCCCGTCTCGTCCGTCCACCCCTCCGACTCGGCCAGCCGTCGAAGAACATCAAAATCACGACGTATCGCGGTACGAAAAGCAAGGGCAACCAGACCGATGTCAACAGAATCGCTTGCTTCGCTGACTGCTGCATAGTAGCTGTGGCGAGCGGCCTCATTCGCGTGATCGATGACGTGCGAGACCGAGTCAACTGCGTCTAACTCGCCAACAACGGCAAACACGGCGACATCAGTGGCAGCGACCGCCGTACTGGCAACGTGCTCGCCAGCTTCGCTAGCACGATCTACGGCCCAGCCCGCGGTACGCGCGGCGTCATCGGCGACCAAACGCAGATGCGCTTCGCTCGCGCTGGCGGGGCTTGCCGCCGAAGCCCGCGCGAGCCCGATCGCTCGGTCAACCGCGTCAAGACGCTCATTCGGGATGTCGGGCCACGCCGGTTCAAGCAACGGCCGCACACGCTGCGCACACCGCACCGCAAACGCCACCATCGCCCAACGCGGCAACGTCGCGATCTCCTTCGCGCTCGGCAACTCCACACGCTCATCACTCGCCATACCGCAGCACCTTCCCGCGCGACACAACGCGCTCGCAACAACTCTACCACCCTCACGTACCCACGCCGAGCGCTGTTTCAAAGTCGCGCACCCTCTCCCCACCCGCGATCGCAACGCGTCCCCTCGCCCCGTAGCACGGCTCACCCCCCCAAACCACACCCACCCACACCCACC
>JGI12109J20283_10001262_pt1 | contig 143859 bp, 152 predicted proteins | sample ElkSlonscriptome_12_FD_20283 | JGI IMG/M metagenome (IMG submission 20283) | reverse complement strand
CCTCTGCCTTCGGAGGGCAGCGCTCTATCCAGCTGAGCTACGGGTGCTGATCGCTTTGTTACAGCGGGCACGATTTTTTCTCGCGAGGCGCCGCTTAGCAAGGGAAATCCGCTCCTGCCAGCCTTTAATCGCTGCGAATTTCCAGCTCTGGCTTTCGGGTGGTTGACGGAGGGCGCATTTTGCCCGCTTCGGTTTAACGCTCCGGAAAGGCGCTTGGGCGTACTCGCATCATTATGTCAGCACTCTCACCAGATCAGGCCCGCGCCATGCGCAAAACAGTCTCGGACGGCGCGGGTTCGCCCGTCCCGTCACACACAGCTTTTACAAAGCGGTGGCGTGAGTTGCATGATCAGGCGGGTAAAATTGCGCAAATGGCGCAGCTTTCCCCTGAGCGGTTTGACGGCGCAATTGCAGCTTTGCCTGACCGGATCAGCGATGCGCCGAATTGGAAACGGTCGCTGGCATGGCAGCATATCGAGGATATTGACGCGATGATGCGCCCGGGCTTCGCCGCTCTGGCGACGATCACCAGCCGCGGCGCGAGTGCGCATGTCCCGGCATTGGCGCTGTGGCGTGAGTTCTATAATGCGCGCGACGCAGTGATGGCCCTGGTTGCGGAAGCGCCCGCTTAAATTCAACCCCATCTGAATTCCGGCCCATCTGAATTCCATCTCACCTGTATCCGGGCGGCGCTGATCCCTGTCGGGGACCGGCGTCTCGCATCTTGACTGCGTTCCCGCATTGTTCCAACCTGCAGGCATGACGGCGTTCAACAATTCATCGATAGATTCGCTCAGCAGCAATCAGGCGCATCCTGCGGCGAAGGATGTTGCGCGCGGGATCACACGGCTATTTGCGCGCAATGGCATATGGTGCGCGCCCGAGGTCTCTCTGAAAAACGGGCGGCGCGCGGATCTGATGGGGATTGATGCCAAGGGGCTGATCGTGATTGTCGAGATCAAGGTCGCGCGCGGTGACTTGCTGGGCGATAACAAGTGGCCGGACTATCTGGAGTTTTGCGACCGGTTTTTCTGGGGCGTTCCGCCGGGTCTGGACCGGTCGCCGCTTGATAGCGATGCCTATCTACCGGAGGGGTGCGGGGTGATTGTGGCTGATAGTTATGATGCGGAGATTGTGCGGCAGGCCCCGCTCACGCGGCTGGCGGCGGCGCGGCGCAAGGTTCAGGTGGAACGGTTGGCTCGGCTTTCGATGCGGCGGCACACGGCTCTTATTGATCCGACCTGCGCCGATCTCGACGCTGTTGGGTAGAGCGCGCACGATTGAACACGAGCTTCGGCAAGCCTACCCTGATCAAGGGAAATACCCCTCAAGCGTGTATCAACGCTGTCTTTTTTTACTTTTGAGTTTCATAACGCTCCTCGTGGACGGGGAAATGCATTGATACCGGGCGATGCGCCCATCTGGTTGGCCGCCATTGCAGGCGGCGCAGCGATGACAGTGATCGTGGCGCTGCGGTATTTTCTGGCAAGCGGGCTGTTTGCCTATGCCACACGGATCATGCGGCCCGGCCTTTATGCAGGGCGTGAGCGCCAGATCACCCGCGAAATCGGCTGGTCGATGATTTCAGCCTTCATTTATGGTGCGCCGACCGGGCTCATCATCTGGGGTTGGCGGCACCACGGCTGGACCGCGATCACACATGACTTTTCCGCTTTTCCGCTTTGGTATTGGCCGCTTTCGGTGTTCATCTATCTGTTTGTGCAAGACAGCTGGTTTTATTGGTGCCACCGCGCGATGCACTCACCACGCCTGTTCCGCATGGCCCATGCTGTTCACCACGAAAGCCGCCCGCCCACCGTCTGGACCGCCATGAGCTTTCACCCGATCGAGGCGTTCAGCGGGGCAATCATGGTGCCGATCCTCGTCTTTATCGTGCCAATTCACATCGCCACGTTGGGAGTGGTTCTGGGGATTGCAACTCTGATGGGGGTGACCAACCACATGGGGTGGGAGGTGTTTCCGCGCTGGCTTGTTCACTCCATGTTGGGAAAGTTGCTGATAACCGCAAGCCATCACGAGCGGCATCATGAGGAATATCGATGCAATTTCGGGCTGTATTTCCGGTTTTGGGATCGCGTCTGCGGGACCGATCGCGGCCTTTCCAAACGAATGGTGGCGGGCGCGATTGCGCAGCCGGCAAGGACGGACGCGTGACACGCACGATCACACGTAAGATCAAGCGCGCCGCATCAGCGGGGGCTATCACCGCCATGCTGACAGCAGCCGTGCCGGCGACGGCGGGCGATGTTATTATCACGATCACCGATATGCGATCGACCAAGGGCGTGGTGCGAGCGTGCATGACGACGAAGGAAAGCATTTTTCCCAAATGCCGCAAGGACCCGGCTGCGCATCGCACGGTCGTCCAGGCAAGTGGCGCGGCGAATGGTAAGGTCACCATCCGCTTCACCAATGTGGAGCCGGGCGATTACGCCATCGCGGTGCTGCATGATGAGAACAACGATGGCAAAGCGAACCGGGCGCTCGGCATGATGCCGAAAGAGGGATATGGATTTTCCCGTGATGCACCGGTTCGCATGGCCCCGCCAAAATTCGGCGATGCGGTGTTTGAATACCGGGGCACTGACCAGTCCCTGACCATTAGGATGCGCTACTTCCTTTGAGCGAGTTAACCCGCCCGTTTCGGCCCTTTCCCACCATATTGCCGAAAGTTGTAACGAATTCGGCGCAACTTAACGCGATGTTTACCACGTCGCGCGAAAACTGGCCTGCAACACGTTAATAAGGGGCAGGAATGGCCATGGATACGCTGCGAGGCACATTCGATTCGAGCGAACCGGCTGATCGAAACACTTTCGATGATCGCACGGATTGGGACGATGCCGAAAACGAAGAAAACGAAATAGGCGACGAAACCCGCGACGGGTTGCGCGATGAGTTGGATGACGATTTCGGTGAGGAAGGCGAGGCCGATCGCGACCTGCCGCCCGACTCTATCGGTCAGGATGAGCGCCGCATGCAGGTGCGCGCGTACAATCACTGGGCCGGATTGCTTGGTGAGCGCACTTTCCCTTCCATTGAGGATCTGGAACCGAGCGATCTGCCCGACTTCGGGCCGCATTCCGTTCTGCTCGATTTTTCGGCGGGCATTGATGATCCCGTAGTGCAATATCTGGGTGGCAAGCTGGGCGAAGAATGCGGTGCGGATGGCCGAGTGATCGAGCGGCTTTCCGATGTCCCCTCACGTTCTTTATTGAGCCGGATTACGGATCATTACATGCAGATCATGGCCAATCAGGCCCCGATCGGGTTTGAAGCCGAATTCGTCAATCAGCGCGGCCTGGCGATCCTGTATCGCGGTATTCTGCTGCCCTATTCGAGCGATGATGAAACTATCGACTTTATTTATGGCGTCATCAACTGGAAGGAAATGGCCGATCAGGTAACCGCAGACGAACTGCTGCTGGAGATTGATCAGGCGCTCGAACACGAGAGCGCGCCGGTCGAAGCTGAACCCTACACCGTCAATGCCGACATGATGACAGACTGGGCCGATTCACCGGCGCATGAAGGCGGCGAGGAGCCAGCGCCCGATTTTGGCGGCGAGGCGGCTAACGAGACCGCCGATGACGGCGATAACGTCGCCGACCTTGGTGATGCAGGCGGCCATTCCGACGGATCGGAGCAGGATCACGACGATTTGCCGATGCCTGATTTCGGCCAGTATACCCTCGATGGCCCCTATGGCGACGAAGATGAAGAGGACGATGTTGACGAGACAAAGTATAGCTTTGCCTCGCTTGCGGACTATATCGAGACCCCGGCCAAGAAGGCGATTGACCTTGAAGCCGACAATTTCGATCCGGCGGATTATCGGGTTGAGCATGACGAACCCCCCGTTCCCGAAGGTTACGTGCCAGAGGCTTATGTTCCGGAAGGCTCCCAACCGGAAGGGCCAGCCGACGATCCTCTGAGCGATGCCGCACCGGTCAAACCCGAGCCAGGCCTTACAGTCGATGCCGAACCCGAGGATGAAGCACCACCGGTAGAACCCGAGCTTGAGACTGCGGCACTCGATGACAACGCTGATCTGCATGATTATCTCACCGCCGCCCGTGAGCTTGCGAAAAGCGCGCGCGCTTCGGAAGATCGCAGCCGCCACGCTTTGTATGAGGCTGTGGGCCGTGCCTATGACTTCTCCATCGCTGCCAAAGAAGCACCGCAAGACTACAATAATCTGGTCGAACAAAGCGGCCTGACCGTTCAGGATCGCGCGCCGATGACTCCGGTGGTGAAGCTGGTCTTTGGCAGCGATTACGACAAGACCCGCCTGACCGAATATGCCGCCGTGCTCAGCCATGCGCATCGTCTTGAACTGGATCGCGGATCGCTGGCCGGGTTCCTGCGAGAGGCAGATGGTGGATTGAAAGGCGTGGTGACCGCCGAACGCCGACTGCGCCGCGAGGAAAGCGGCAAGGTGGTCGAGCCGGAAGATGCCGTGCGCTCTGCGCTTGCACAAAAATTGCGCGAACTCGAAGCGCTCACTTTTGACGCGATCAGCGCCGAAGGGCCTGAATTCGCGCTCGTCATGGTGCGGCGCGGTTCCAGCAGCGCGGTCGAAGTGCTCGGCGAGATCGGCGAGGACATCGCCCTTATCGAACGCGCGGCGAAGAAACTCGTCGGTTAGGCAAGGGGCTGAACCGGGACTGATCGGGACATTCACGGGCTTGGCCTTTTCGCCCCGCCGGATTAACGCGGACCATGCCTTTTGGATTTCTGTCTCGCAACAATCCTCTGCGAATTGAGCCGTTCTACGGCTTTCGTAATCACGAGCGCCTGTATTTGACCGCCCGCGCCTTGCGTGCGGATGAAACCCGTTTCGCTGATCGTGGGTTCGTCGGCAATGTCGCAACGATGCTGGGCCTTTACGCCTCACAAGAAGTGGAAGGCGTGGAAGTAAGGCTGACCATCACCGACAGTGCAGGCAAACCGACAGTCGCAACCGCAACCAGCAATGCAGAGGGTTTCGTACGCTTTGAAATCCCGTTCAATGACACTTTGTCTCTGCCGATGAGAACCGGCTGGGAGCGCGGCGAACTTCAATGGGACTTTGAAGGTGGGGGCGAGGCCACGGCATTCATTCTTGCTCCTGGCCGCGATGCGGGGCTCGGTGTTATATCCGATATTGACGATACGATCATGGAAACGGGCATTACCGGCAATGTCCGAGCGGTCGCGCGCCACTGGAAACGGGTGGTCGCGCAGATGCCATCCAGCCGCGAGGCAGTGCCCGGCGCGCCCGATTTCTATTCCGCACTCGGAGGAGCCGCGGGGCCAGAAAACAGCGCAGATACCCTGATCCCGCAACCGCGACCGCGCCCGGTGTTCTATGTTTCGTCCAGTCCGTGGAACCTATTTTCCTATCTCGTCCAATTCAAACGCCACAGCCAGATGCCGATGGGGCCGATTCTCCTGCGAGATTGGGGGTTCAATACAAAGACCCTCGGGTCCGAGGGGCACGGATCGCACAAGGTTGACGCCATCGCGCGGATCGTAAACCTGTATCCGGAGCTACGCTTTGCTTTGGTCGGCGATAGCTCGCAAAAGGACCTGCCCGCTTTCAGCGCGATTGCCGTAAAGGATCCGGCTCGCATCGCTGCGGTTTTTATCCGAAAAGTCGACGATGCCGAGCTTTCACCTGAACTTGCCGCGGCTGCGCAGGCCGTGCGTGATGCCGGTGTGCCACTGTGGTTCGGGCGCAATTTCACACAGGCCCGCGATTTTCTGGAGGAGGCGGGGCTCGCCATGGATGCGAAAGTGGAGGGGCTTGTTTCGACGGTGAGCGAAGGTCAGCCCGATGGCAATCCGCTCGACTCACCTCGAAAAGCGTCACTTTGATACAGGTTGATCGAGGATGAGAATTGCACTCTGGGCGCTGGCTGCGCTCGCCATTATCGCAGTGCTTGGCGGCATAGCATTGCAATTTGCCATCGCGCGCAACGGCCCTGCAGTTCTCAGCGCGGTCGACTGGCTGACCGGTGGCAGCAATCCCGCAGCAAAGCTGGCCAACATCTCGACCGGTGATGCGCACGCACAAAAGCTGATCGTTTGGGGCCCCGAAACCCGCGACCCGTCAGATCCCGCTCTTCCTGTGCTGATGTTCGCGCATGGTGGTAGCTGGCGCTCCGGCGATCCGGTTGATTATGGTTTTATTAGTAGCGCCCTTGTTCCAAAGGGGTTCATTGTGGTGCTGCTCGGCTATCGTCTGGGGCCGCAAGGCGTTTATCCCGCCATGATCGAAGACACTGCGCGCGCAATTCACTGGACGCATGAAAACATCGCGCAATATGGCGGCGACCCCGAACGTATCGTCGTCGCCGGACATTCTGCGGGCGCGTATAATGTCGTCATGGCCACGCTTGAGAGGCAATGGCTAGGGCGCCTGGGCATGGATGCAGACGCGATTGCGGGCGTCGTGGGCATATCCGGCCCGTATGATTTCTACCCTTTTGACAGCGACTCCACTGTCGCCGCATTTGGCGATGCGCCCGATCCACTGACAACGCAGGCGTTCAATCATGCGCGTGGGGATGCGCCGCCCATGCTGTTGATTCACGGCGAAAAAGATACACTTGTGAAACTGCGCAATTCGCGCGGGCTGGCGCAACAAATCACCCAAGCGGGCGGCGAGGCCACTCTGATCACCTACACCGATATGGCGCATAACGATCCGCTGGTTTCGCTGGCGGCACCGTGGCGATCACGGCGCGATTTGGCAGGCCGGATCGCGGAGTTCGCTGCAAACGTCACCGCAACTCGGCCACGTTGAAACACGCCCCAAATCACCGGGCGACACACTTTCAGTTCCGGTTCATGCCGATACACGCTATGCAAGCGGTTATGCGCTTCCATCGCACATTGCCCGCTTTTGTCATCGCCCTGTGCGCGACCTTCATGCTCGCGCTTGCGCCGGTGCAGGCCCAGTCGGCTTTGCGCGATGCGGAGACCGAGGCTTTGCTGGCCGACATGCTCGATCCGCTGGTCGAGGCAAGCGAGCTGGACCCCGGCAATGTCGACATCGTCATCATCAACGATCCTTCCATCAACGCCTTTGTCGCAGGCGGTCAGCGGATCTTCGTGCACACAGGCCTGATCAACGCCGCTGAAACCGCCAATGAAGTGCAGGGCGTTCTGGCGCACGAGCTGGGCCACATCACCGCCGGACATGTCGTGCGATTTGAAGAGCGCACCGCCGGGATGCAGGGAATGACGCTGCTGTCATTGCTCGCCGGAGTGGGCGCGGTACTGGCAGGCGCTCCGCCAGAGGCCGGAATGGGCCTGTTCGGAGTGGGGATGCAGGCGGGCGTCAACAATTTCCTCACCTTCAACCGCAATCAGGAAGCCTCAACCGATCTTGCCGGCGCGCGATACCTGTCAGGCGCGGAATTATCCGGTCGCGGCATGATCAAATTTTTTGAACGCCTACGCTCTTTCGAGATCCGCCGGGGTTATTCTCAGGCTGACGAAGCCGCCTATGGCCGCACCCATCCGCTATCAGGTGATCGCATCGCCACCTTGCGCGAATTGCTGGAAGGCGATCCGGCATGGGCAAAGCCGGACGATGCCGACTTGCAGGCGCGGTTCCTGAAAGTGCGGGCCAAGCTGTTTGGATATCTCGCCGAGCCGCGCCGCACCTTTCAGCAATATCCCCAAAGCGACACGAGCGTGCCTGCGCGCTATGCCCGGGCCTATGCTTTCCACAAGGATGCACAGATCCAGAAGGCGCTTACTGAGACACGAAGCCTGCTCGCTGAAGAGCCCGACAACCCCTATTATCTGGAGCTGAAGGGACAGGTTCTGCTGGAATCCGGCCGTGTAGACGAAGCGCTGGTGCCTCTGCGCCGGGCGACGGAGCTGACCCGCAGCCAGCCGCTCATCGCATCAATGTTCGGCCACGCCCTGATCGCGACCGAGGATGAGGCGAACTATGCCGAGGCCGAGCGAGTGCTGCGCGCCGCAGTGGGCCGCGACCGGTTCAATCCATTTGCATGGTATCAATTGGGTGCGGTCTATGCCGCGCGCGGGGACGAGCCCCGCGCGCGCCTCGCCAGCGCAGAACAACAGGTGATGAGCCGCCGCTATCCCGCCGCCTTGCGCAGCGCACAGGCCGCCGAAGCAGGCCTTCCGCGCGGATCGCCAGACTGGATCAGAGCGCAGGACATCGCGCTCGAAGCCCGCTCGGCACTCGAGCGCTTGCGCGACCGATAGTAAGACAGCGCTCGCGTAACCGGTGACAAGCTGCGCCGCTCCGGACCACTTCTTGTTCTGGTAACGTAAAGACAACACCGCTAGACCGCCCCCATCATGACAAGCAAAACGCCCGCAAACGCGCCCAAAGCGGCCCCGGCATCCACTCAGACACAGGCCACGTTCCGCTCCGCCCTGCTCACCGCATTGATGGCGCTGGTGTTCGGGTTTCTGGGTGCCGCGATCTGGTCAATCTCGGGCATCGGAGACGCGTGGGCAGACAACCGCACCCGCGCCTTTCTGATGGACAATCCCGAAGTGCTGCCGGAAATGGCGCAGGAACTTCAGGCCCGCGACAGTGCAAAGCGGCTGGCGGCGGCGGGCGACGAAGTGTTTGATCCCTTCCCGGGTGCGGTGCTGGGTAACCCGGATGGTTCGCGCACACTGGTGGAATTCACCGATTACAACTGCCCCTATTGCGAAGCCAGCCTGCGTGATGTGAACCAGTTGGTCACCGAAGACCCTGACTTGCGCGTGATCGTGCGCGAATATCCGATTTTCGAAGGCAGCGACGTCGCCTCCCGCATGGCGCTCGCTGCGGCGATGCAGGGCAAATATGACGCATTCCACACCAAGATGTTCGAACTTGGCCCCGCCAACCCCGAAACAGTCGAAGCCGCAGGCATCGCTGCAGGCCTCGATATGCAGCGCGCCCGCATTGATGCGGAGAGCAATCCGGTCAGTCTGGAATTGGCGCGCAATCAGGCGCTGGCCCGCGCGATTGGCTTTGGCGGAACGCCCGCATGGGTCTCCGGCGACCGCGCGGTTGAAGGGGCGGTGGGCTACGAATCTCTGAAAGACCTGATCGAACAAGCAGGTCCGCAGGCAGAAAGCTGATGGTGAGGGCGCTAGCGCTGCTGCTTTGCGCGATGGCGAATGCCAGCGCCGCATCGGCTGCACCGGCGCTTAAAGACATTGACCTTGAAACCGAGCGCGCCGCGATTGGCCGGTTTCAGGATGTCGATCAACGCCTGCAGGATGTCGGCTGGCAACTGGTGCGCGGCAACGCACCGTTCTGCGATAAAGTGATCCCGTCCATCGGTCTGCAATTGCAAGACACCGCCAGTTACGGTCGCCCCGATATCGCCCGCGCCGCGCTCGGACTGAAAGGCAGTTTCGCGGTGCAGACCGCCGCGCGCGGCTCTCCATCGGCAGCAACAGGCGCGTTCACCCGCAATCGGGAAGTGACACGCATCGCCGCCGCTGCGCCCAATGACTGGGACGCGGATAAGCGGATGGACTGGAAACGCCTCACCCGCGCGCATGACCTGATCGATGCGCAGCTCTCTGACAGCGGATCGGTCCTGTTCGGTTTTGCCGATGGCACCGCAAAAATGATCACGCCGGTCCCGGTCTGCGCCACGCGATTCGAGATTCTGGGCAATTCGCGCACCGCCGTCGCTGATGGCACGCGGGTGGTGATCGGACAGAGCTTTCCCGGATTTGCATGGAAAGAGGACTCCGAATTTGCCGGCGTGGTCGCGCATGAACTCGCGCACAATCTGCTGGGCCACCGCGCATGGCTGGACCGCAACAAACGCAAGCGCCGCCATGTCCGCCTGACAGAACGCGAGGCGGACCGCCTGATGCCGTGGCTGTTTGCGAATGCCGGATATGACCCTGCCGCTGCGATGCGGTTTATGCAGCGCTGGGGCAAAAAGCATGATCTGGGTATTTTCCGCGCCCGCACACATGATGGCTGGGACGAACGGGTCGAGTTCATCGCCGCCGAGTTGCCGATCATCGCTGACCTGATGAAGCGCGAGGGCAAGGCCGACTGGTCCGTGCATTTCCGGCGAGAGATTGACCCCTACAAGGGATTTGAACGAGACCGGGATCTCGCCAGAAACGACTAACAGCGCGGCGCGCGCGCTGTGTGGCTGCGGCGGTTTCGTAAAATACCCTGCGAACCGGCGAAAAATCGGCTACACTTTTTTATTATGGCCCGAACCATGGCAATCCTACCAATCCAACCGGCGCCGTTCTTTGCAAGCAAGAACCGGGCGTTCTGGAATCTCCAGCTGGCTGGCTGGGGGGGCTATTTCCTGCTGCGCGCCGTTACGGCCATTGCCAACGGGCTTCCGCCGAACCTGCTGGCAGTCACCACGGTGACGACGATTACGGGCTTTTCGATAACTCTCGTCCTGTCCGTCATCTATCGCCAGCTAATCGGGCGGGCACCCATCGTTACCTGGGGTATGACGGCACTGACGCTGATCGGGGCGGTGATCATCTATGCCTCGATCGATGCTTGGGTGCAGGGGATTTATTACGGTGAAACGCGCGAGGCGACCTTTGCTCAGCGCTTTATCGGGCTGTCCTTTATTCCCCTCACCCTGCTGGGCGGATGGAGCGCGCTGTATTACGCGATCAACTTTTTCCTGACGGTTGAGCGGCAGGCTGACCGGCTTGAGCGGCTTGAGGCGCAGACGACCTCGGCCCAACTGGCGATGCTGCGCTATCAGCTGAACCCGCATTTCCTGTTCAACACATTGAATTCGATCAGCACGCTGGTGCTATTGAAACAGACCGAGCAAGCCAACGCCATGCTGACGCGGCTTTCGGGCTTTCTGCGTCACACGCTGATTGCGGAGCCGGGCGCGCAAGTGACACTGGAGCAGGAGATAGAGACGCTGCAACTCTATCTTGATATCGAACGCATGCGTTTTGAAGAGCGGCTGCGCACCCATTTCGAGATCGAAGAGCAAGCAATGGGCGCACGCCTGCCGTCCATGCTGCTGCAACCGCTGATCGAAAACGCCATCAAATATGCCGTCGGCACACAGGAAGAAGGCGCGCGTATTGCCGTCACCGCGCGTGTGGTGGGAGAGCGACTGCGGCTGAGCGTGGAGGATACCGGGCCCGGGGCTGAATTGGGCGGAGCAGTTTCGGAATCGGGATCTGGCCCGGTATCAGGCAGCCTGCTCAAGCCGGTTTCAACCGGCGTCGGGCTGGCCAATATCCGCAACCGCCTGATGCAAGCCTATGGCGATAGCCACCTGTTCGAAACGCGATCCGAGCCGAGTGGTGGATTCACCGTGCTGATCGAGATTCCCTTCATTCCGACGCGCGAGGAGGGTCCACTGGTCGAAACTGTCAGTGACAGTTCAGATAAACCCGCTCAGCTTGTCGCAAGAGAAACCACCCCGTCGCCGTCCGAACCCTCAAATCCAAACTCTTTGGCTGAAGCAACAAATTTTAGCCCCCACCCTGCAACCGGATCGTAAACCATGACCATTCGCACCATCCTCGTTGACGATGAAAAACTGGCCATCCAGGGCCTCCAGCTGCGCCTTGAACCGTTTGACGATGTCGAAGTGATCGATACCTGCTCGAACGGACGCGAGGCGATCCGCAAGATCAAGACCGAAAAACCCGACCTCGTCTTTCTCGACATCCAGATGCCCGGTTTTGATGGCTTCTCCGTGGTGAAAGGCGTGATGGAAATCGAACCGCCGCTGTTCGTCTTTGTGACCGCCTACGAAGAACACGCGATCCGCGCGTTTGAGGCTAATGCGGTGAATTACCTGATGAAGCCGGTCGACGAGGACAAACTTGCTGACACAGTCGAGCGCGTGCGTCAGCGTCTGGCCGAAAAGAAATCGACCGAGGAAGCGGATAAATTGATGAACGTGCTGGCGGAAGTCGCGCCCGACCGCGCGGCGCAGATTACCGACGCCGTACCCGATATCGACAGTGCCGACCGCTTTGAAAAGCTGATCAACGTGAAGGACCGCGGCCAGATCTTCCGTGTGGAAGTGGATTCGATCGAACATATCGAGGCGGCCGGCGACTATATGTGCATCCGCACCGCTGACAATTCGCTGATCCTGCGTGAAACGATGAAAGACCTTGAGCGGCGTCTGGACCCGCGCAAATTCCAGCGCGTTCACCGTTCCACCATCGTCAATCTCGATCAGGTGCGTCAGGTAAAGCCGCACACAAACGGCGAATGCTTCCTCGTGCTTGACAGCGGACAGGAGGTGAAAGTTTCGCGGTCTTACAGGGATGTCGTTGCGCGGTTTGTGCACTGATTTTCGCTCACGGCCAATTGCATTCACAATAGCCTCCCAAGGGGCGGCCTGACCGGCTGGCACGCGGTCGCACTTGCGGACCCTGCGGCCCCGTTTTTGTAAAAGGTGGCACACCCATAACGCTCGTCCTGAGCTTGTCGGAAGCGAAGCTGGGCGTTGCCCAACGACCGCACTTCTTCTAGCGCTTACGCCCAAGATAGCAGGCCAGCGCTTCGACACGCTCAGCAAGAACGGGAAATACGTGCCATTCACCCTCACAGGCTTCGACCTTGACCGTTTCATCCGCGAAACCCTCGCCGAGGATCTTGGCGAGGCGTTTGAGGGCGGTGGGCGCGATGTTACATCTGAAAGTGTGATCCCCGCTGAAGCGCGGTTCTCTGGCGCCATGGACAGCCGCGATGCGATTGTGGTTGCAGGGCTTGCGCTGGCGGATGCGTTTTTCCGTCATCTTGATCCCGCAGTCGAAATCGAAACGCTGATCGCCGATGGCGACACCGTCACGCCGGGCACTGACCTTATGCGCCTCACCGGCAATGCCCGCGCGCTGCTCACAGCGGAGCGCAGCGCGCTCAACATCGTGCAGCACCTCTCCGGCATAGCGACCATGGCCCGCGCCTATGTGACCGCCATGAAGGAAGGCAGCGTCACTTGCACCCTGCTTGATACGCGCAAGACCCTGCCCGGCCTGCGCGTGCTTGAAAAATATGCGGTGCGTATGGGCGGCGCGCAAAATCACCGGATGGGCCTGTGGGATGCCGCCATGATCAAGGACAATCATGTCGCGGTCGCCGGCAGTGTGGGTGAAGCGGTGCGGCGCGCGCGCGATGCGGGTGTCAAACCGATCATCTGCGAGATTGACCGGCTGGACCAGATCGAACCTGCAATCGAGGCCGGCGCCCACCACCTGCTGCTCGATAATATGCCGCCCGACATGCTGCGCGAGGCGGTGGCGCTGATAGACGGGCGCGCCGCCACCGAAGCGAGCGGCGGGATCAACCTCGACACCATCGCCGCCAAAGCCGCCAGCGGGGTCGATTACATCTCCGTAGGCCGCCTGACGCAAAGCGCTCCCGCAGCGGATGTCGGGCTCGATTTCAAGCTGGTATGAAACTCGCCAGAGGCCCAAGACCGGCTTCGATCCACCTGTTTGCGGCGGTGCTGTTGACCCTCGCAATAGCCAATCTCGCCACCGCCCTGTGGGACTTGCCGGCGCAGGAGAACTTTCTGCGTTCGTTCGGGTTGGGCTTGGAATGGAACCGCGACTGGACGATCATCACCAGTTCGGCCTGGTTCACGATAGAGCTGATCCCGATTGCTCTGGTGTGGCTTGCCGCGAGCCGGTTTGCGCGCGGTTTCATATCTGTCCTGGCCGCGATTAAGCTGGTGCTGCTGCTTTGGAATTTGCCGGTGCTCTATGCTCTGCCCGGAATGGCCTTCGGTCAACTGGTTGCACTGTCGGCAGTAGCGCTGCTGTATACACGCGCCGCGAATCACTGGTTTGCAAAGCGGGAGGTTGATGCTGAAGTTTTCTCGTAAAGGGAGCATGATCCGGAGCTGCCCCGCTGCGCTCGTCTGCCTGCTGGGTGCCCTGCCGACGCTCGCCAACGCACAGGCCTATCAATGCCGCGCGCCTGCCGTCTCCAACGTTCCGGCGATCTCGCCTGACAGCAAGCCGCGCATTGTGCCGACCACCGGATATACGCTCGCTCTCAGTTGGAGCCCGGAGTTTTGCAAGCCGCGCGAGGATAGCCGCTCGCACAAGGTACAATGTTCAGGGTCAAACGGCCGCTTTGCCATGGTGGTGCACGGGCTGTGGCCTCAGGGTGCTCGCACATGGCCACAATGGTGCCGCCAGCAACAGACGCTAACCCCCGCGCAGGTGCGGCGCAATATGTGCATGATGCCCAACACCCGCCTGATCGCGCGCCAATGGGCCAAGCATGGCAGCTGTATGACCAAGGCACCGGAGACGTATTTCGGGGTCACGCGAGTGCTGTGGGAAAGCCTGCGCATCCCCGAATATGATCGCATCAGCCGCGAGAATGATCTGACCGCAGGCCGCATCCGTCAGGCCTTTGCCGACGCCAATCCCGGCATCCCCTCCTCCGCCGTCGGCGTGAAGCTGAACGCGCGCGGATGGTTGCAGGAATTGCGGCTGTGCTACTCAAAGCGCTTCCGCCCCACGCGCTGCGACAATCGCCGCTTCGGCGCGAAGGATAATGCGAAGGCGAAAATCTGGCGGGGTCTGTAGGGGCTAAACCGGCCCCACATCGCGCTCTTCGCGGAAGAGGTCGCACAGTGCTTCGAGTTCGGGAATGTCAAAGTGGCGCACCCAGCTTCCGGACCGGATCAAATCCTCGCAACCCGCCGGGTAATAGTGAAAGAACAACAGATTACAGAACCCCCCCGGCGTAATAGCATTTCGATAATGCCACTGTGATGATCCGGTAAACAGCAGCGCCTGATTGGGCTGAAGGACGCGCGGCTCAAAGTGGATTGCGGGATCATTCAACAGTTGCGACGGCTCCCAATCGGTGAAGGAAGAAAGGCTGGGCCAATCGACCATCTGGCTGAAATGGATCGGCCATTCGTGGCTCTGGTCGATGCAGTAATCGAGCGTAAACATCGACATCGGATGGTCCATATGCGGATCGCATTTGCCCTTGCCCCCATACAGGCTGAGGAAGTTGTAACCGGTCTCCAGCTCGATCCCGACCAGTTCGCTCGCCAGCGGCATCACTTGCGCCTGCAATTCGAGGAAGTAGGGGTGGTCGTGCACAATGCGGCGGCCAAACTCCTCAACCTCGTCGTGCTCCACTGTGTCTTCGGGCAGGGTCGCTACGATGTGCTTTATCTTGGCGCGGGTCGCATCATCAAACAGCGCGTCGATGGTCTTAAGGCCTGAACCGGGCGCAGGCTGCAACGGCGCAAAACCGGCGGTAAAATCATCCAGCGCATCGGGTCGCACTATCGCAAGGTAGTGCTTTGCCGCGTTCAGGTGGCGCAGAAAATGCGAATCGTACCAATGCGTGCCCCCCGCCTCGCGCAGCGAAAGCGCGGCGGTGAGGTGCAACGTGCGATAGGCTGGATCGGCGAGCTTTTGCCTGATCGCATCACTCAGCATGGGGCACCCTTATGAAGAAACACGCTCACCGCCGCTCCCTGAAAAACGCGCGCAGCAATTGCGCCGCCTCGCCCTCGCCCATTCCGGTATAGACTTCGGGCCGGTGCAGGCACTGCTCCTGCTCGAACACGCGCGCGCCGTGTTCGACCGCGCCGCCTTTCGGGTCGCTCGCCGCGTAATACAGGCGCGCTACGCGGGCATGGGCGATGGCGCCCGCGCACATCGCGCACGGCTCCAGCGTCACATACAGATCGCAGCCCGTCAGCCGGTCAGACCCCAAAGCCTGCGCCGCCATGCGAATCGCGCGCAGCTCTGCATGGCCGGTGGGATCGGGCGGGGAGCGGGTTGCATTGGCGGCCACCGCCAACACCTCATCGCCCTGCATCACCACCGCGCCCACGGGCACTTCGCCTGCCACGGCGGCGTCACGCGCGGCTTGCAAGGCGGTTTGCATCGGGGCAGGAAGTGGCCAGCGCGCGCTCATCACCGCAGGCGCTACCCATGCGAGGGACACGAATCAATTGACGATTCGCAGAGGCAAGGCTATGCGCCGCGCTTTCCGGGACACCCGTCAGCCACTTTCGGTTATGGGCCGCTGGTTTCAGCGCGCGATCCCGCCCAATTGAACAGACGAGAGATTATCATGTCGCGCATTTGCGAACTGACCGGCAAAGGTCGCCAGACGGGCAACAATGTAAGCCACGCCAACAACCGGACGAAGCGCGTCTTTCTGCCCAACCTGCAGAACGTAACGCTGCTGAGCGAGAAGCTGGAGCGCAGCTTCAAGTTCCGCGTGTCGACGCATGGTCTGCGCTCTGTCGAGCATAATGGTGGTCTGGACAACTGGCTGCTGAAGACCAAGGACGAAAAGCTTTCCGCGCGCGCTCTCAAGGTGAAGCGCGAGCTTAAAAAGGCTGCCACCGCAGCCTGATCGCCCTATTGGGTTATTTTGAACAATCAGGCGTGCGAGCAGCCCTTTACAGGCTTACTCGCGCGCCTTTTGTTTTGCCTGTATGGCAGCACTGGCCGCTTCAGCCTCGACTTCGGTCTTTAGTTCCCTGGCAGGATCAAACCGCAGTTTCACCAGCAAGGTGCGCTGCATGACGGACAGGTTGTCGTCCGAGACGATCCACAGGTCGATCGTGCCGTCACCGCGCGCGCGCACTGCCAGCCCTTCATAATTTTCAGGCGGGGCAAGCTGCGTCAGGTTCAATACGATGCGCGGTTCAAGCACTTGCTCTGCGTCGGCTCCGGGTATTTCCGCGATTGCCAGACGCGCCTCAAATGGAGGGATGCCCCATACAACATTGCGCAACAGGATCAGCAGGCGACCATCGGGCAGTTGCACCGCATCGGTAATCCCGAAACCCGAAATCGGCGTGCGATACTCAAAAGTCTGCGCCTCCACCCCGCTGACCGGATCTGCAGAGTAGATCAGCCCTTCCTTCCCGCCCTCGGGGATAATCAGGAACCGCCCGTCGCGCAGCCTCGCCATCGCCTCTGCGCCGGAATTGGCTGACCAGTTCACATCGCTGCCAATCAGGCGCACCCCGTCGGGCTCGCTCGCCACGCTATAGCGGTGAACAGCATGCGTGTTCTCGAAACCCAGCCAGTATTGGTCCGTGATCGGATCGCGCGTCGCGGACTCGATATCCCACAGGTCAAGGGCATGTGTTGCCTCAACCAGTTGGCGGGCCATGACCGGCGCCTTTTGCTCCGGCCCGTGCTCCACATCCGGCGCGATGAACGTCAACCGGGTGCCTCTGTCCGAAAAGGCGCGCAGCTGATCACCATACAGCGCAAGCAGCGCAGAATATCCGCCAAACATCAGGCTGTCCGCGTCATATTCCCACACCCCGCGAAGCTGCCAGCCGTTTTGCACCGCCCCCCGCGGTCCTTGGACCTGCCGCACTGTGATCGGCACATCCAGACTATCGCGCACTTCGGTGGGCAGCCAGATGGGCGGCAAAAGCGCCAACGCAAGCAGACAGACAGGCAGTAACCGGCGCGTCAAAGGGATGCTTTCAAAGGGTTCAGCCTGACGGCCGAGGGGCCAGTTAACATGCCACTCAACCGGTCAGGGCAGGTGCACCGCGTGTTCAGTTCATCGGCCCGACAAACAACAGCGGATCAAGCCGCGCCGTATTCCATTTCAGGCTCCAGTGCAGGTGCGGGCCGGTGGCGCGACCGGTGGAACCGACATTGCCGATATACTGCCCCTGCTTGACGCTTTCGCCCTCTTTCACGGCGATCTTGGATGCATGAAGAAACGCACTGTTAAGGCCGTGCCCGTGATCAATAATGATCAATCCGCCTTCGAGGCTGAAACCCTTACGCGCGAGAACCACGACCCCGTCGGCTGGTGCAACAAATGGCGCGCCATTGCCCGGTGCGATATCGATGCCGGAGTGATAGGAGCCCGGCTCCCCCTTGTAGATGCGCTGGCGACCGAACTTGCCGGAGATGCGCCCTTGGACCGGCCAGATAAAGTCCTGTTTCCAGCCATCGGCTCCGGTTTCCTTGGCGCGGGCGGCGATGATCGCTTCGTATTCCGGCTTGCGCTTTCTCCACCACGCCTCGCTTGATCCACTGGCCCGTTTTGCCACATTGACGCGGCTGATCTGCCATTCGCGCGGGGAAATGATGAGCGTTTCGCTTTGTGTTGCGCCGCCGGGCAAGACGGCTGTGAGCGCCAGCGAAGAAGGGCTGTCCCGATCAAAGGCCGCAAAAAAACTTCCATCTTCAGCCACTTCGAGCGTCTGCCCGCCCAGTGTTACACGCGCAGCATTGCCGGGTGCGACGCCGCGAATGAAACCGCCCTGCGTCAGCTCTCCGTCGAATGTGAAACGGGCACGCTTAGGCGGCTGGGGCGGCTGGAGCGGTTGGGGCGGGTTGGGCGCGGCGCTCAGCACCGGTTGCACTGCGACGATCTGCCCATTGTCCAATAAGCTTACCGCTTCGGGAGCAGCGGCCTGGCTGCCACTGCAAGCCAGCAGGCCGAAAAGCCCGAACATCGCCAGACTCTGGCCCAATGTCCGACCCAGCATCTGGCTGAGCACCTTAATCGCAGGCATCACGCCTGACCGAGCAGCCGCTGCGTTGCAATCTCACAGGTGGCATAGGCCTCCTGGTGTTCCGCGCTCCAATAGCGCAGCTCTTCCAGGGCAATCACACCGCCCGAAACCGCGCAGACAACATGATTGCCAGGGCGCAGTACGCGAAAGGTCGAAGGGCCGTAATACAGCTTGGCCGCTTTTTCGGAGGAATTCATCAACATGCGCGCAGCCGTAGCATAAAGGCGGGTGTCAGAACAATTCCTCTTGGGTGCTCGAGGGTGTTGAAGGCTTCGGCTTTTTCGCGCGCTTTTTCGAAGGCGTCTGGGAGGAAGGCGGCCCCTTGCCTGCTGGCACAACCCCCAGATCACCATCCCTGAATTGCAGCGTGAGCGCGGCCTCTTGCGCCGCCGCCGCCCTTTGTGTCAGCGCCTTGCCATCGGCCCCGCGCACAATGGCATAGCCGCGTTCCAGCGGTTTTTCTGGGTGGAGCTGGCTGACCAACCGCGCAAGCGCATCCAGCTGGCCCTGCGCGTCGGCAAGCGGGCGCTTGATAAGGGCGGGCCGAAGCCGCGCGCGCTCAAGCCGGTCACGCCGCGTCTCCACGGCCTGATCAAGCAATCGGCGCGACAATCGGGAGCCAATACCCGCCAGCTCCTCCCGCCCCACTTGCGCGCGCGTTGTCAGACCGCGGCCCAGCCGCTCGCCCAGATCATCGAGCCGCTGGGCCTGTGGTTGCAACAGCGCCTCGGGCTTGGGCATCCGGCGCACGCGCGCTTCCAGCCGTTCGCGGCCGAGTTCCACCGGGCGATGCACCGCGCGGCGTTGTCTCGCGGCAAAGTCCGCCAGCGTCGCGTCCAGATCGACCCGCACCGGCACTGCCATCTCTGCCGCTGCTGTGGGTGTGGGTGCGCGGCGGTCTGCGGCATAGTCGGCCAGCGTTGTATCAGTCTCATGACCGACAGCCGAAATAACCGGAATGGTACATTCGGCAATGGCACGCACCACCACTTCTTCGTTAAATCCCCACAGGTCCTCTATCGACCCACCGCCACGCGCGACAATCACAACATCTGGCCTAGCAACCGGACCTCCGGCTTCAATCGAGGAAAACCCTCGGATAGCCCCTGCAACCTGCTCCGCTGCGCCCTGCCCCTGCACCAGGACGGGCCACACGATCACATGGCTGGGAAAGCGATCTGCCAGCCGGTGCAGGATATCGCGGATAACCGATCCGGTTGGCGAAGTGACCACTCCGATGGTGCGCGGCAGGAATGGCAAACCCCGTTTGCGCCGCTCATCAAACAACCCCTCGGCTGCCAGCCGCGCACGCGTTTTCTCCAGCAGCGCCAGCAAAGCGCCCTCGCCTGCAATCTCCAGGCTATCAATCACCACCTGATATTTGGAGCGCCCCGGATAGGTCGTCAGCTTGCCCGTCGCGATCACTTCGATCCCGTCTTCGGGCACAAACGCCAGCGACCCCGCCTTGCCGCGCCACATCACACCGTCCAGCACGGATTTATCGTCCTTGAGCGCGCAATACATATGCCCCGATGCAGCGCGCTTCACGCCCGACAATTCTCCGCGCAGCCGGACATAGCCAAAGCGGTCCTCCACTGTGCGCTTTAACGCCTGCGAAATCTCGGTAATCGAGAGCGGCTCGGCGTTGTCGCCGTCACGTGCCCGCGCTACGAGACTGTCGTTGGAATAGGATGGTCCAGAAGAGGGAGAACGCGCCATGAATGTCCTGCTGTTGGGGTCGGGCGGCCGCGAACATGCGTTAGCGTGGAAGCTGGCGCAATCCCCGCTGATCACGCAATTGTTCTCTGCCAGCGCAAATCCGGGCATTGCCGCCATTGCGCGCTGCGTCCCCCTGAACGTGACCGATCACGAAGCGGTCGAGCGGTTTTGCGCGGAAAACGCCGTCGGGCTGGTCGTGATCGGCCCCGAAGCTCCGCTGGTCGATGGCCTGTCAGACAGTCTGCGCGCGGGCGGCCTGGCGGTATTCGGCCCATCGCAAGCCGCAGCTCAGTTGGAGGGCTCCAAGGGCTTTACCAAGGATTTGTGCAAGCGGGCGGGCATCCCCACCGGCGCCTATGTGCGGTGCACCACGCTCGGGCGCGCGCGCGAGGCACTGGCGGGATTTTCTGCGCCCTATGTGCTGAAAGCCGACGGACTGGCCGCTGGCAAGGGCGTGGTGATCGCCGACGGGATCGAGCAGGCCGAGATCGCGCTCGCCGATATGTTCGGCGGGCAGTTCGGAGAAGCAGGAGCGGAAGTCGTAATCGAGGAGTTCCTCGAAGGCGAGGAGGCGAGCTTTTTCGCGCTGACAGATGGCGATGCAATCCTGCCATTCGGCACCGCGCAGGATCACAAGCAAGTGGGAGAAGGGGACACTGGACCCAACACCGGCGGGATGGGTGCCTACTCCCCCGCTCCCGTCCTGACCGGGGAATTGCGGGCCCGCGTGATCGAGGAAATCATCCGGCCCACGGTTGAGACGATGCGCGCCGAGGGAATGCCCTATTCCGGCGTGCTTTATGCCGGTCTGATGCTGACTGCTGACGGCCCCAAACTGATCGAATACAATTGCCGTTTTGGCGATCCGGAATGTCAGGTGCTGATGATGCGCCTGCAAAGCGATCTGGGCGAAATCATGCTCGCCTGCGCCACTGGACAGCTGGCGGGCGTTTCAGCCGAATTCTCGGACAAAAGCGCGCTGACCGTGGTTATGGCGGCAAAGGGTTATCCGGGCACCCCCGAAAAAGGCGGCGCAATTGATCTGGGCGAGGCGGAGGCAGGCGGCGCAAGGGTCTTCCACGCAGGCACCAAGTTAGAGAGCGGCGCGCTGGTGGCAAACGGAGGCCGCGTGCTGAACGTCACGGCAATGGGCGCAAACGTAACGCAAGCGAAAGCGGCGGCCTACGCGGCGGTCGAAGCTGTGGACTTCCCCAGCGGGTTTTACCGGAGCGATATCGGCTGGAAAGAAGTGGCGCGCGAGGCGGGCTAGAGCGCGCTCTTCAGGGTTGCGCTTCAATCTTCGAACCTGGATCAGCCACCATCAACGCCTCCAGCTCTTGCGTTAGCCACTGGCGAAAGGCACGCACTTTGGGCGACTGGCGGCGGATCTGGGGGTAGATCAGCCGGAATTTGCGACCCGGTCGAACAACACGTTGCCCCACCTGAACCAGCCGCCCTTCCTTGATTTCGGTATGGAACAGCGGCGGTGCCAGAATTGCCACGCCATTCCCGCTCATCGCGGCTGCTGCGTCCAGCATTTGGGAATCGAATTCCAGCCCGCGCGGACTTTCCGAGCCGGTTCGCTCGGCACACAGCGCCTCATCCCATTGCTGCCACCAGACATTACCGGGAGAAATGCGGTGGCACGCTGCAATCGTCGCATCCGGCCCGCCCAATTCGGAATACCGCGCGACACATTCGGGACTGGCAAACGGAGCGATGCCAAGGTGCATCAGGTCATGCGACTCAAGGCTTTCGGGCACATCCGGGGACAGGCGAATGGCGACATCGCATTCTCCCGCGTCCAGATCGATATAGTCGTCGCTGACATCCAACCGCACCGCAATCTGGGGATGAGCCAGCTGAAAAGCGCCCAGACGCGGAGCCAGCACCTTGGTCGCGAAAGTCTGGAAGCAGGCGATCGATAAAACCGCATGTTCCGCCTGATCCAATGAGGCAAAGGCGCGCTCCATAGAGGCAAAGGCCTCAGCGATTCGCGGCGCCAATGCCTCGCCCGCCGGGGTCAGCTCCATCATGCGCCCGCGGCGAACAAACAGGACAGTGCCAAGACGGTGTTCAAGGTTCCGGATCTGATAGCTGACCCCGGCCTGCGTCAGGCCCAATTCCTCGCCTGCGCGCGTATAATTCGCATGCCGGGCGGCGGCTTCAAATGCTCGAATGGCTGACAAGGGCGGCAATTTACGAATGCCCGTAATATAAGCCTTACTTATGATTGATGCGAGCATTTAATTGGTTTTCAGCCAATGAGGGAGTCATCCTTTAGCAGCCATCACAAGGAGGACCGATATGCATGATCCCAGACAATCGCTTACGACCGCGCGCCTCGTCATGATAGCGGCGCCTTGCATTTTGGTGCTCGGCGCGCTCATCCCGTCCGCCAATGCAGAGCCTGATCACCGGCGGGTGCATGTTGAATATGCCGACCTCGACCTGTCCGAAGATGCAGGCCGCGCGACGCTGGACAGGCGGCTCAATCGCGCGATCAGGAATGTTTGCAGGGCTCCCTTTACGCGGTCAGCACGCGCCGCCACCCATGCGCGAACCTGCGCTGAACAGGTGCGTGAGAGTGTGCTGGCGCAGCGCGACACCATCTTAGCCAACGCCACGAAAGGTCACGCAACACATACGCAAAGCATTGCAACCCAGCGCGATCACGGCACGAGATAACCCCGCGATCTGACAAATTTGACCGAGATCAAGGAAACGCGCCGGGCGATACGTCATACAACCGGCATGTCCAGACCTGCCCCCACCATTTTCGCACTTACTCTCGCCGCCACGCTGGCCGCTTGTCAGAGCGCTGCGCCGTCGCCTGCCCCCAAGTCGGCGACCACCGCCGCGCCCATTCCCAATATCGTTCAGGGTGTGTGCGGGGATTGTCATGGGGTTGAGCCACCGTTTCTCTCGCCCAATCCCGAAGCGGCGGGCTTTGACGCGATTGCCAATCGGGCGGGGCTGACGCGGGGCACCCTGACAGACTGGCTGCTGGACGCGCACAATTATCCGGAGCTGATGGAGTTTGAGCTGAGCAGGGAAGAGGCGCGGGAAGTGGCCGATTACATGGCCACCTTGCAGACCAAGGATTACAAACCGGCGCCGTGATAGGCGGCACAAAATGACTGCAAATCCGCCGACGTTTTCCTACACGGTCCACCGCTGATAGGATCGCGCGCATTCGGTTGCCCGCTCTTTTACATTGTCAGTGCCCACACGCCGCCGTTCAAACCCATCCTGTAAAGTGAAAGCGAGTTGGAAAAGTGTCAAATTCCTATTTCTTCACCAATGCACTGGAATCAATAGGAACTTAATCCAGATTCCGCATAACACCCGGTCCAGTGTGTCAAATAAAATAGGAAATTTTGTTGCGCGCATTGGAAAATATCGAACGCGCGCGATCAATTCCGACTACAGCCTCTCCGTCATCAGCGCCTGCATGTTGGCCTCGGGACGCGGGCCGTAATGCGCAATCACTTCAGCTGCCGCGATGGCTCCGCGACGCAGGCACTCCTCCAGCGGGGCGCCCCTGGCATAGCCTGACAGGAAACCAGCTGCGAACTGGTCACCCGCGCCGGTTGTATCGATTACTTTTTCCACCGGCTCTGCAGCAACCTGTGCGCGTTCGCCATTGGCATGAGCCACAGCGCCCTTTTCACTGCGCGTCGCGACCAGCACGGGAACCTTGCCCGCCACGGCGGCAAAGCCGGCTTCGAAGTCTTCCTCTCCGGTCAGTGTCGCCAGCTCGCTTTCATTCACGAACAGGATATCGATCAGGCCCCCATCAATCATCTCGCGGAAATCGTCGCCGTGACGATCGATGACGAAGCTTTCGCTGGCGGTAAAGGCAACCTTGCGCCCGGCCCGGCGCGCAACCTCGATAGCATGGCGCATCGCGCTACGCGGTTCTTCAGGGTCCCACAGATACCCTTCGAGATACAGGATCGCGCCGCTGGCGATCAGCTCTTCATCAAGCGCGCTGGCGGGCAGGAACTGGCCCGCGCCAAGGAATGTGTTCATCGTTCGCTCGCCATCCGGCGTCACGAAAATCAACACGCGGCCCGTCGCCGGTTCGCCGTCACGCGCCGCTGTGTCAAAATCAATGCCGGTGGCGCGCATGTCATGGCGAAACACCTTGCCCAGCTGATCATCGGCGACCTGCCCGATAAAGGCGCATTGCAGGCCAAGGGTCGATAGCCCGGCCAGCGTGTTCGCCGCCGATCCGCCAGAAAGTTCCCGCGCCGGAGGCATCGCTGCATACAGGCTATCAGCGCGCCGTTCGTCTACCAGCGTCATCCCGCCGCGATTAAGCTGAAGCTCTTCGATCAGCTCCTCTTCGCAAGCGGCAATTACATCAACAACGGCGTTGCCAATGGCGATCACGTCATAACGCGGGTCTGTCACGGAATTTTCGTCCTGTTTGTGAATGGTATGTGCAAGCGGCTTGAAATCAGTGCGTAGCGCCTAGCTGGCCGCGTGCCTCAGGCCAAGCGGTTTGACACAGGCCGCCATTGTCGCGCATCGCACCGCTTACATGAACGCCGTAGTTTCCGCCTTTGCCAAAGCCGTCGGCCAGCTCACCGATCCGGCCGTTTTGCGCGTTCTGGCAAAGACTGTGGCGGTGACGGTGCTGATCTTCGTCGCGTTGGGTGTGGGGTTATATTATGGCCTCATCTGGGTGGGAACCGGGATGAGCTGGGAGAGCGGAGGGTGGATTGAAGCCGCACTCGCGGCCTTGGCGGGTCTGGCGGCGGTTTGGCTGTTGTTCCGCGTCGTGGCGCTGGCGGTGCTGCAATTGTTCGCGGATGAGATCGTGGCGGCGGTGGAAAGGCGGCATTATCCGGCGGCGGCTGCTCAGGCGACGGCCCTGCCGTTGCGGCGCGATATCGCCAATTCCCTACGCGGTGCAGGGCGTGCACTGGCGTTTAACGCGCTGGCGCTACCGTTCGTATTGGTACTGGCTTTCACCGGAATAGGGTCCGCCCTCGTTTTCTTGACTGTCAACGCGGTGTTGCTGGGCCGCGAACTGACCGATATGGCGTGGCTGCGCCATTGTAATGGCGACGTGAAGGGTAACCCTGTCTCAAAGGTCCAGCGCCTGATGCTGGGGGGCGTGGTTGCGGCTTTGATGTTAGTGCCATTCATCAATTTCCTCGCTCCGGTCATCGGCGCGGCGGCGGGGACGCACTTGACGCAAAGATGCATGGTGCGACGGAAAGGTGTGACATGAGAAGGAGCGACATTAAGCGTGCGTAACGTCGCAGCAGCCCTGATGGCGCTGGCAGTGTCCGCCTGTGCTGGCGGAGGCATCGTCCCCACATCGACACCGCGACCCACTGTCGGAGAGGCCGGAGGGACCGCGAGGGGCGCCTCACCCCCTCAGGCTCCCGGCGTATTTCGCAATCCACAGGTCATGCGCGGAAGCGGGCTGAACCGGATAATCGGGCTGCAGGCCGCTGCGCTAACTGATCGCTTTGGCACAGCGCGGATCGATCTGACCGAGGGCGATGCGCGCAAGCTGCAATTTGTGAGCGAGGCCTGCGTGCTTGATATCTACCTCTACCCGCTCGCCTCAGGCGCGGAACCCGTCGCCACCCATGTCGAGGCGCGTGAACGCAAAAGCGGCGGCGCGGTAGACCGGCGGGGCTGTGTGAAAGCGGTCGAGGAGGCGCGGTAGGGCAACCAAAGCGATATGGTAACGCGGTTTTAAGCACACTCATGCCAAGGGGTAGATCGGAATTCACAAAAGGTTTGCCTGAACCATGACCACGCATTTCATCGATCTCGCCCAACGCGCCGCCGCCGATGGGAAAGTAACCTCCGAAGAATTGCTGGCGCTTCGCCGACAGGGTTGGGGCGACGGAGTGATCCACCGCGACGAGGCAGAGGCCCTGTTCGTCCTGAACAATGCGCTGGACGACCGCAGCGATGAATGGTGCGATTTCTTTGTCGAGGCCATCAGCGAATCCGTGCTCAACGGCACCCCGCCGCGCCTTCAATGCGATGATACCGAAGCGCAATGGCTGATCGACCAGATTGACCATGATGGTGTAGTCGACAGCATTGTTGAGCTGGAAACCATGGTGCGCATTCTGGAGCGCGCGGAAAACACGCCGGTCAAACTGAAGAATTATGTCCTCGATCAGGTGGAGCGCGAAGTGCTGACCGGAACCGGGCCGACGCGCTGCGGCGGCGAATTGTCAGCGACGCATATCTCGGCTGCGGAATGCAAGATCCTGCGCCGTGTCATCTTTGCCAGCGGAGGCCACGGCCCCGCCGCCGTCACCCGCTATGATGCAGAGTTGCTGTTTCGCCTGAAGGACGAGACACTGGCAGAGGAAAATGCAGCTGCCTGGGACGATTTGTTTATCGACGGCGTCGCCAACTACCTCAAAGGTTTTGCGCTGCAAAACGCGCAGGTCAGCCACAGCCGGAAGAAGGAGCTGGAAAGCTTCATCGCGGATAATAAAGCCAATGTCGGCCGGTTCTTTGGCCGAATGGCAAAAGAAGCCCCGAAAGCCGCCAATCATCTTGGTGTGGTCTTTGGCAAGCGCAGTGGCGCGCACGAGCGGCCCGATTACACCGCGCTGGAAATGGCGGGCAACGAGGTTACCGACCACGAGCAGGAATGGCTCGATGCGATGATTGATGCCGATGGCGAAGTGGATGAGCTGGAGCGCCGCCTGATCGCGAGACTGGCTCAGGAAGATGATAGCGCGAGCAAACGCGCCCGGTGGCAGGACGAGGTTGAATCGATCGAAAGCAAGATCGATCTGTTTGACCTGTTCTGACAGACGGCGAACCACACCAAAGTAGATAGGCCGCTTGGGCACACGGTTCGCGGCCTAAGGCCCCTTATTCGAAGTGGATCATGACCGGGCCGCCAGCGCGCTTTTCGACCTGATACCGCTTTGCCGAGCGGACCAGCGCCCGACCCTTATGCCAGCGCAGCTGCGCGCTTTTCATGATGCGCACCGCGACATTCGCAGTCGCAACCCTGCGCGAATTCGGCCGATTGGTGAAACCGGGTCTGGCCCGTTGCTTTTTGGCAATCTTGGCAATGAAACGTTTGGGCGGACTATCCGCCTTAACCGCCTGAAACGGCGTCGGAGTAAATGCAATCAACAGTGCGGCTATGGCAGCGATAATCTTATATTCCATACCTGATCAAGAGGTCAGATCGGGGATCGTTCCAACGTTTACAAAGTGTTAGTCAATTCTGACAAGGTTCACGTAGGAAACGCTCAAACCATAAAGCTTTCGCCGCAACCGCATGCACCCTTTGCATTTGGGTTTTCGAACACAAATCCGGCGGTGAAATCGTCTTCGACCCAGTCCATGACTGATCCAATGAGATAGAGCACACTAGCACCATCGATATAAAGCACGCCGCCCGGTGTGACGATCTTCTCATCAAACTTTGCCTCTTCGGCGACGTAATCGACGGAGTAGGCAAGGCCAGAGCATCCGCGGCGCGGGGTCGAGAGTTTGACCCCGACGGCATCGTCGGGCGCCTGGCTCATCAAGTGAGCGACGCGGTCTTCTGCACCTTTGGTCAGCTGGACCGCTGCGGGACGTTCTTTCAGTGTCGTCATTACAACATTCCCAGTTCGAGGCGGGCTTCGTCAGACATTTTCTCCGGCGACCATGGCGGATCCCAGACAAGTTCAACATCGGCATCGCGGATGCCGGGAACCGATGAAGCGCGCAGCTCAACCTCGCCCGGCATGGTCTCTGCCACCGGACAATGCGGCGTCGTCAGCGTCATCAGGATCGTCACATCGGAGTTTTCGTCGACCTCGACGCCATAGATCAGGCCAAGGTCATAAATGTTCACTGGAATCTCCGGATCGTAGATCTCCTTTAGCGCGGCGACGACATCGGCCTGCAGCTCGCTGCCCGCCCCGCCAACCCCGTCGGCGGCAGGCGTTGCCGCCAGAAACCCATCGAGGTAATCGCGCTGACGCGGTTCTCCCTTGGTTGAAACAGGCTCATCATCGTCAATGACATCGCTCACCCTTGCGCGAGGTGGCTTTTGCGCCAGCTCATCATTGGGAGCGGGCGCTGCAACAAAATCAGTTCCGTCAACAGGCGTGTTCATGGCCTCATCCTCTTGCCAAAGATTGTGCGGGTGCGGTCAATCCCGTTTAGCAGCGCGTCGACATCCGCCTCGTTCGAATAGAGGCCAAAGCTGGCCCGCGCTGTCGCAGGAATACCAAGATAATCCATAAAGGGCTGGGCGCAATGATGCCCGGCGCGAATGGCGACATTCGCTTCGTCAAGTATCGTGCCCAGATCATGCGGGTGGATGCCGTCGATCGTGAAGCTGACGATGCCCGCACTGTCCGCCGGTCCGTAAAGAGTAACATCGTTCATCGCGCCAAGCTCGCGGCGCAGGCGCGCCACCAGCTTGGTCTCGGTTTCATGAATGCGGGTCCGCCCGATGCCGTCTACATAATCGGCAGCGGCGGCAAAGGCGATGGCTTCGGTAATGGCGGGCGTGCCCGCTTCGAAGCGCTGCGGCGCAGGAGCGTAGGTCGTCTTTGCGAAGGTGACGCGGTCGATCATCGCGCCGCCTCCCTCCCACGGGGGCATGGCGTCAAGAATTGCGGAATGCGCCCACAGCGCGCCGATGCCGGTGGGGCCATACAGTTTGTGCGCGGAGAAAACGTAGAAATCACAACCCAGCGCCATCACATCAACCGGCATATGCGGCGCGGACTGGCACCCGTCGAGCAACAGCTTTGCACCAACTTTATGCGCCATAGCCGCCGCGCGGGGCGCATCGAGCAAGCCGCCTGTGACGTTCGAGACATGGACAAGAGAGACCAGTTTGTGCCGCTCGGTCAGCATCGCTTCCGCCGCATCCAGATCAATCTGCTGATCATCGGTCAGCGGGCAAACGTCAATCTCGGCTCCGGTTGCTTCGGCAATCATCTGCCATGGCACGATGTTTGAATGATGCTCCAGTTGGGACAGGAGGATGCGATCACCCGGCTTCAGGTTTGCCCTGCCCCAGCTGTTGGCGACCAGATTGATGGCCTCGGTCGCGCCCCGCGTGAAGACAATCTCCTCTTCTGCCCCGCCAACGAAGGTCGCGATCCGGCGACGCGCCGCCTCGTAAGCCAACGTCATCTCTGCCGAGCGCGAGTACACACCGCGATGGACGGTCGCATAGTCCTCGCCCAGCGCGCGCGCCATTGCGTCGATCACAGCGCGAGGCTTTTGCGCAGTCGCACCAGTGTCCAGGTAATGCCACGGCGCGCCATCGGCGGTCACCAAACCGGGAAAGTCAGCGCGTAGATCGCGATCTATCGTAATCGGAGCGTTCACAGCGCGGCTCCTTCCAATGCGGACAGTGCGGCATTGAGCAGTTCCTCGCGCGCAGCTTCATCGTCCAGTTCAACAAAAGCATCACCTATAAAGGCCTGCACCAGCAGCCGCTGCGCCATCTCGGGAGAAAGGCCGCGCGCCGCCATGTAAAAGCGCGCGCCTTCGTCCAACTGGCCAACCGTTGCGCCATGCGCGCATTTCACGTCATCCGCGAAAATCTCAAGCTGCGGCACAGCGTTGGCACTTGCCCCCGCTTCCAGCAGCAAGCCCTTGAAATCCTGTGCGGCGTCGGTCTTCTGTGCGTCTTTCACAACCTTGATCTCACCCAGGAAATTGCCCGTTCCCGTGTCCCAGTGAACACTGCGGACAGTCTGGTTACTGGTCGCCTCGGGCTCGGCATGGATCGTGGTCGTCACGAATTCGCGTACGGCATCACCACCGCCAATCGTCACGCCGCCAAATTCAAAGTGCGCACCCTTCGCCAGCGTTACTTCCACTTCGAGCCGGGTATAATCGCCGCCGACATTGGTGACGAAAAATTCGGCGCGCGCACCCTCGCCCAATGTGACACGGATGCGGCGCAATTCGGGTGCGTCGCTGCCGATCACGAACGTATCGCGCACGGTCTCACCAGCGGGAACAGCAATGTGCTGCCAATTGTCCAGCGCCTCAACGCCCAGACCTTTGAGGGCATCGATGTCGGCATAGCGCCATGCTTCGTCACGGCGGGTAGGGAGTGTTGCGGCCTCAGTCATCGTGAGCCTTTCTTCATTTCGCGTTCCACCCGTTTCACCAGTTTCGAGCGGGAGGAGCGGATGCATTTGCTAACGGCGGGATCGTCGGTTGCGCCTTTGCGCACGCATTTGGTGACGGCGCGGCAGAATTTATCATCAAGCCATGCCCGCCCGGTCGAACCGTTGAGCGAACAGTACCAATTGCCATCCGAACCCTGCCCGACATTGGCCTGAAGCGTGCGCAAGCGGCCCAGAACCACGATCTCCGGTTCTGGCTCAGCTGGCGCTGCTACAGCAGGCGCAAGGGCAAGGATGGCGGCGGTTAAGATCATGCAGCGGCTTCTGCCATGACAGCGTCATAGCCTTCTTCTTCAAGGCGCAGCGCAAGCTCAGGACCACCGGTTTCCACGATACGGCCCCCTGCAAGGACGCTCACCCGATCAGGCTTCACAACGTCCAGCAGGCGTTGGTAATGGGTAATCAGCAGCACGCCCTTGTCCGGTGCGCGCATGATCGAATTGATGCCCTCGCCCACGATCCGCAGCGCATCGATATCGAGGCCGCTATCGGTCTCATCCAGAACGGCAAAAGACGGGTCGAGAATGCCCATCTGCACCATCTCAGCGCGCTTTTTCTCGCCGCCTGAAAAGCCGACATTCACCTGCCGCTTGAGCATTTCCATGTCCATCTTCAGCAAAGCCGCCTTTTCCTTGGCGAGCCGCAGGAACTCTCCGCCCGACAGCGGTTCCTCGCCGCGATATTTGCGTTGCGAATTCAGTGCTTCGCGCAGGAACTGGACGTTGGAGACGCCGGGAATCTCGACCGGATACTGAAAGCCAAGGAAAAGCCCGGTGGCAGCGCGCTCATGCGGGTCCAGATCGAACAGATCGCTGCCCTTGAACGTGACAGTTCCGCCCGTGACTTCATAGCCCGGCTTACCGCCCAGCACGTGCGCCAGCGTCGATTTGCCGGCACCGTTCGGGCCCATGATGGCGTGGATCTCACCCGCGGCAATTTCGAGCGTCAGACCTTTGAGGATCGGTTTGTCAGCGACGTTCGCTGTAAGGTTTTCAATTTTGAGCATTGGGGATGTCCACTGATTGAGATTGTTCTGCTTGAAGAGCGCTGTCACGGGCAGCAATCTGCTCGGCATAACGACGCTGACGTTCTTCCATGGCGCGCACGTGCAACTGGAATTGCTGATCCAGATTGCGGCCCCGCTGGATGTGAATATAGCCGAGCGTGTCGAATGCCTTCTCGACATCGGCGTGCGGCATCTTTTCGGTGCGTCCGCGCCGGGAAAGCGCGGCATTTGACAGCGCGATCGCTTCAACCCGCACATCAGCGCAACTGGTGAGGCGGGCACGGTGCTGGCGCTCGACATTCGCCGTTCCGTTAAACATCAGATTGCCGTAGCCAAGGCATCTTTTGTAATCGTCGATATAGGGCTTCATCGCGATGTCGTAGACCAGCTCCCACGTCTCGGGCAGCTTGGTGTATTCCGCGCCGCCCAGAACGCTGTCAGCACTGTCTGCCCGGGTCGACATAGATATGGCGACCTCTTCCTGCCGGTCAGAGGTCGCACCTGTAGTCAAGAGCAAGGCGGCCACACTTGCGGTGATCATGGGCGGTCTCCCCTATATCCTGCCCCATATCCTGAGGAGCCGGATTGATGGCTGCGACGCGCCTCCTGTTTGTTGGAAATGCGCATTCTCATGCCGGCGGTGATGCGCCCAAGCACCGCGTCCATGTTTTCGATGATGTCAGTCGCCTTTATCCGCATCACGCGAATGCCGACCGCTTCCAAGCTTTTATCGCGGCGCTTGGTCAGCGCTTCGTCGTCGTCTTCCTCATCGATCATGATCGCCATGCCGAGTGAGTGACAGTTGAAATCGACGATCGCGCTGCCGACCACAGCAAAGCGTTTGAACGTGTGCCGACCCAGATCCGCGCTTGCGAATTTGGCGGCCAGCGCCTTGTTCGCGGGCGAGGCAAAGCGCCGCATCTCACGCGCACGGTCGTGCAGTTCATCCAAACGCTTGTCAGAGATTTTCCAGCCGCGCCCCTTCTTGTTGAGGCTGTCGGCGGGATCGTTCATTTCCGAGGGCGATTTAAGCGCGAGTTTTTTGCGTTCGGTCATATCACTCGGCCTCATCGTGCTTGAGCGTGCGCGGGTGAAAGCCCTCGGTCATGCGTTTGTTGTTCTCGCCAAACCACGTACACACGATGTTATCGGCATATTTCGCCTGCTGGACGGTCATCAAAGGACCGCCCGACTTGAGGCGTACAACATCGCCGACTTGGTAGGTTGGTTCGCTCACCCCACACTCCCCTCAAGCGAGATCGCGAGCAGCTTCTGTGCTTCCACAGCGAACTCCATAGGCAGCTCTTTCAGCACGTCCTTGGCAAAGCCGTTGACGATCAGCGCGACAGCCTCCTCTTCGTCCAACCCGCGTTGCTGGGCGTAGAACATCTGTTCGTCGCTTATCTTCGAGGTGGTCGCCTCATGCTCGATCTGTGCGCCGGGGTTCTTCACCTCGATATAGGGTACCGTGTGCGCGCCGCATTCATCGCCGAGCAGCAAGCTGTCACACTGCGTGAAATTGCGCACGCCTTCGGCTTTGGCACCAACGCGGACAAGGCCGCGATAGGTGTTCGAGGACTTGCCCGCACTGATACCTTTGGAAATGATCGTTGAGCGCGATCCGCGCCCGTTATGGATCATCTTGGTACCGGTGTCGGCCTGCTGGAAATTGTTGGTGACCGCAACCGAGTAAAATTCCCCGACGCTGTCTTCACCATTCAGCACACAGGACGGATATTTCCACGTTACCGCAGATCCGGTCTCTACCTGCGTCCAGCTGATCTTCGAACGATCGCCCTGACACAGGCCGCGCTTGGTCACGAAATTGTAAATCCCGCCCACGCCTTCCGCATTGCCCGGATACCAGTTCTGCACTGTCGAATATTTGATCTCCGCGTCGTCCATCGCGACCAATTCGACCACAGCGGCGTGCAGTTGATTCTCATCGCGCATCGGCGCGGTGCACCCTTCGAGATAAGACACGTAAGCGCCCTTTTCCGCGATGATGAGGGTTCGCTCAAATTGGCCGGTGTTTTCGGCATTGATGCGAAAATAGGTCGAAAGCTCCATCGGGCAGCGCACACCTTCGGGAACGTACACAAATGTACCATCGGAAAAGACTGCACAATTCAGCGCTGCAAAGTAATTGTCGCGCACGGGTACAACGCGGCCCAGCCACTTTTTGACGAGCTCGGGATATTCCTTGATCGCCTCGCTGATCGAAAGGAAGATCACGCCTGCCTTCTTCAGCTCTTCGCGGAAGGTGGTGGCGACGCTGACGCTGTCGAACACCGCATCAACGGCAACTTTCTTGGCGCCCTTTACCCCGGCCAGAACCTCTTGCTCGCCCAGCGGAATGCCGAGCTTGTCATACACGCGCTTGATCTCGGGATCGAGGTCATCAAGCGAATCCAGCTCCACCTTTTTGGTCGGCGCGGCATAATAATATGCGTCCTGATAATCGATCTTGGGATAGCCGACCTTGGCCCAATCGGGCTCTTCCATGTCCTGCCACATCCGGAACGCTTTCAGGCGCCAGTCGAGCATCCATTCCGGCTCACCCTTTTTGGCCGATATAAAGCGAACGGTATCCTCGTTCAGTCCCTTTTCGGCGAATTCGGTTTCAATGTCGGAAGACCACCCATGCTCATATTCCGCAGCATCGGCAGCCGCCGCGCGGGCGTCTGCGTCCATTACCGGTTCGTCAGTCATCTGCGTTTCAAGGTCGAGATTATCTGTCATGCCACTTCTTCTTGGAAAGAGGGTGTTGCGGGGTTCGGAAACTGGTTCGTTGGCGGTGTGCGCAAATGGTCAAGCGTGATGCCAGCCAAAGCGCCGCGCAGGGCCGAGTTGATCATGGGCCAATGCGATTTCAGATTGCAGCTCGCCTCATGATCGCATGTGCCAAGCGCATGGATGCACGCGGTCAGTGCAATCGGCCCTTCAACCGCTTCGACAATATCAGCGACGCTAATCGCAGCGGCGGGGCGGCCAAGTTGCAAGCCCCCCTTCGCACCGCGCACCGATCGCAGCAGGCCAGCACTGGTGAGCTTTGACACAAGGCGCTGCACCGTCGGCACAGGCAAGCCCGTCTCGCTGGCCAGCTCAGCCGCACTCACCCGCCCGTCACCGCAATGGGTGGCGGCCTGGCACATCGTGATGACTGCGTAATCGGCGAGGTTGGAAAGGCGCATAGCCTGGCTCGGAGCCCTTTGCTTGGTGGTTGTTGCGAGCGATTCTTAAATCGGACCATATGAGTCGGATTTCAAATACGCACAAATCGCTCCGATTTCAAGCGCAGCGACTGTCAGGGCCAATCCGTAAGGCCGGATAAAGACAGAATCTGGTCCTGCCCGCCGCTATTCCTTAAGGGATTTGCCGCTGCTTCCATGCCCGTCAGGATTGAGCAGGTCCTGCGCCAGGGAGTCCTTCGCAAGACGCTTTGGTGTGCGCCCGGTATATCGCCGGATGTCATGGATCAGATGGGCCTGATCGAAATAGGCACCCAGAACTTCGTCCCGCAATTCGGATGGCAAATCATCATGCGCCAACAGCATCGCTGCGCGGATGGCCCGATACCGTTTCAGCAATTGCGCAGGGGGAACGCCGTAATAGCGTTTGCATAGCCGCTGCACCTGACGCTGGCCCAGATCAATGCTGTCATAGAGCGCGCCGACCGGCGGATTGAAAGCGCTGGAAAGCCACGCTTCGACGGCGCGGACCACTTTTGCATGTTCGCGGCGCGGTTCGCGTTTGGCCGCTTTGCACACCTCGCGGATCATCTGCCCCAACGGCATGATCACATCCTTGAACGCAATGTCGCCATCGCGCGCCTGAGAAAGCGCCGCTGACACGGGGGCAAGGGCTGCCGCGTCGACAAAGCTGGAAACCTCAATCGCGCAGTCATGCACTTTATCGGCGGGCATACCACTAAACGCCGCCCAGCCCATCGGCGTGAAGGATGCACCGACATTCACCATTGGCCCTTCAAGCACCATTGGCGCAGCCCGCATCATCGGCGCATTAACCGTCACGTCGCCTGAAATGCCGGGCTCGCGATCCGGAAACTGCATTGTCGCCCTGCCCGACACAAACGCGAAGATTTGCGCGGAATACGCGGGCATGATGTCCTCGGTGCGTCCCTCGCCGGTCTCCATCACGAAGAATGTGTGCACCAGGTCAGCCAGGTCGTGCGGCGGCGCGACCCAATCAAGCTGGGTGGAGGGAGGCACCGGAGAGTTGGTCACGAGCTGGCTGGCCCGGACGCGTCCGATTGTTGCGCGGCAACTGCCTCTCGCTGCACGCTTGCGACCCAGGCGGCGATGTTCTCTTCAAGGATTGACAACGGCACCGGGCCATTGGCCAGCACGGCATCGTGGAACCCGCGAATATCGAAATCATCGCCCAGCGCTTCGCGGGCATCAGCGCGCAACTCCATGATCTTGAGCTTGCCGATCATGTAAGCGGTCGCCTGACCCGGCGTGGTAACATAACGCTCAATCGCCTTGACGATGTCACCGTCGGGATTGGGCGTGTTGTCCTTGAGATACTGGATCGCTTTTTCGCGGCTCCAGCGCTTTGAATGAATGCCGGTGTCAACCACGAGGCGACAGGCCCGCCATAGCTCCATGCCCAGCCGCCCGAAATCGGAATAGGGGTCTTCATAAAAGCCCATATCCTTGCCCAGTTCCTCCGAATACAGGCCCCACCCCTCGGTGTAGGCGGTCCACCCGCCAAAGCGACGGAACGGCGGCAAGTCATCAAGTTCTGTCTGAAGTGCGCGCTGCAAGTGGTGACCCGGCTTACCTTCATGATAGGCGAGCGCTTCCAGCTCGTTCTTAGACATATCGCGCAGCTTATACAGGTTCACATAATAAGTGCCGGGGCGGGAACCATCGGGCGCAGGGCTTTGATAAAACGCCTTGCCCGCGCTCTTTTCGCGAAAGGCCTCGACCGGCTTGATGATCATTGGCGCTTTGGGCAGGCGACCGAAAAATTCCGGCAGCTTTTTCTCAAGCGCGTCCAGCTTGGCCTGAGCATCGGCGAGATAGGCCTCGCGCGTTTCATAGAAGAACTTGTCACCGGTGCGGGTGTACTCGAAGAACTCGTTGAGCGTGCCCTCAAAGCCGACCTTGGCCATAATGCCGCGCATTTCGTCCTGTATTCGCTCGACCTGCTCCAGCCCGATATTATGGATTTCATCGGCGGTCAGATCCGTCGTCGTGTAGCTTTTGAGGCGGGCATTGTAGTATTGCTCGCCATCAGGGAAGCGCCAGACGCCGTCCTTATTCGGCGCAAAGGCTTGCTGCCGCTTCATTTCGGTCAGCAGGCGCTTGTAAGCGGGCAGCGCGCTGTCGTTCCAGGCTTGCTCCGCTGCGCCTAACAACATTGTTCCCATTGCCGAAGCCTCAAGCGTCTCACCCTTGGCCACTGGCAACGCCATGACTTTCTTTTCGAAATCCTCGAGCACAGCGTTATCATTACCCGCCGCGATCAGCGCTTCCAGATCGGCGATCACATAGGGATAAACCCAGTCGGGCGGCATGATCCCGGCCGCGGCGCGCTGTGCTGACTCAACGATCAGTGCGTCCAGTTGCGGACCAATACCCCTGATACGGCTGATGTAGGCCTCGGCATGGGTGGGTTCGCTGATGCGGTGAATGTTGATCAGGAAAGCCGGAATGCTGGTATGCGCGCCTCGGCGGTGATCGAACACATAGCCATATTCACGAAACGGGAAGAGCATGGCAGACCGGTCAGCTGTCGCTTCGAACAGGCGATAGGACAGCGCGTCCTGGGCGCTCAGCTCGTCCAGATCAAAACGCTTCCGCATCGCGGCGGCGGCGGATTGCAGCAGGCGAAATTCCCGCGCGGCGGCTGCGTCGGAAGGACCATCCCACTTGCCATAATCCTCATCGCGAATCCCGCGATAGGCCTTGCCCGCTGGCGACAGTTCCAGCCGAGCTGCGTCATATGCCTCAAAGTGATCGGCCAGTTCATCAGCCTGCGGCGTCGCCTCCTGGTGCGAATCGGCAAAGGCCGCGTGCGGGATCGCCGCCAGAGCCAGCATCAGAGAGAGACCTGCGGTGGATACGAGTTTTGAGCGAGTGAAGAGTGTGGTGCGACGCATTGTTTATCCTTTTTTGTGACAACCTCCTGTTTTGAGGTCCGTAGAGCAAGAGTTTATTTACCGTCAGCGCATCGCAAGAGCGGTTTATCCGGCGCGCATAAGGAGACCAAAGCGCTTCTAGGTCGCGAGTGGCAAAGGCCTCGAAACCGCGGGACATGGCAGGCTGACACCCTTGTCGCATTGTTGTCATGAACGGGCGGGGGCGCAAAAAAAAGGCGGCCTTATGAAAAGGCCGCCTGTATGAGTTGAGGAACTCTTCGCACTGCTGCTCCGAGCTCTTCGGGTCGCAAAAGTCATGTATACCGCGCAATTTCTGGTGGATTGTATGCAACCGACACCTTGGGCGAGATCATCCGAAGACAGCTTCATTTTTGCAATATACGCGCGATGGGATAGGGGCTTTGCATGCTCTTCAAACTCGCCCGCCCCGCCCTGTTTGCGCTTGATTCGGAAACGGGCCATCGTCTTGCCATCGCCGGATTGAAGGCCCTGTCCGAATTTGGGTCAACGCGCGGGGCGCCATCGTCGCTGGCACAGCCCGGCGCGACCGCTATCGAAGTGGCGGGCCTCAATTTTCCCAATCCCGTCGGGGTCGCAGCCGGTTTCGACAAGGACGCCGAAGTGCCTGACGCGCTGTTGGGGATGGGTTTCGGCTTCACGGAGGTTGGCTCGATCACGCCGCGTCCGCAGGTCGGCAATCCCAAACCACGGCTGTTCCGGCTGGTTGAGGATAAAGCCGTCATCAATCGGATGGGTTTCAACAATGCAGGCGGCGAGGCTGCGCTGGAGCGCCTTTCCCGAAGACGCGGCGCTGGCGGTATTGTCGGCGTCAATATTGGCGCAAACAAGGATTCACAGGACCGTATCGCGGACTATGCCGCCATGGCGACCCTGCTCTCGCCTTATGCCAGCTATATCGCCGTCAATGTGTCGTCCCCGAACACACCGGGCCTGCGCGCATTGCAAGACGAAAGCGCCCTTACCGAGCTGATCGATGGCGTCATCGCGGCGCGCGATGCGGTAATATCAAAGGATGCACCGCCAGTGTTCCTGAAAGTCGCGCCCGATCTTGAACCGGATGACATTGACGCGGTCTCACGGATTGCGCTGGATAAGAGGCTGGGCGCGCTGATCGTCTCCAACACGACAATCACTCGTCCTGCGCTCGCGTCGCGCCATGCAGGCGAGACCGGCGGCCTGAGCGGTGAGCCCTTGCGGACGCTCGCGCTGCAGCGGATCCGCGATTTCCGCGTAGCAACCGGCGGAGCCATCCCGCTCATCGGTGTGGGCGGTATCGCCACGGCTGATCACGCGTGGGAACGCATAAAGGCCGGGGCTAGTCTGGTGCAGATATATTCCGCCATGGTCTATGAAGGGCCCGGTCTGGGCGCCCGGATCGCCTCCGGGATTGAGCGGCTGATGAAGCGCGAAGGCTTCGCAACCATTGCAGAGGCGGTTGGAAGCGAATAGCTGTTCTCGCCATGACATTACGCACCTTCGCTAAATCCGCTTTCGCACTCTCGCTCGCATTCAGTCTGAGCGCGTGCCCTGCACCATACGATCTGCAAAGTGCGTCAGACAGTGGACCTGTAGCAAGCGATGCAATTCGCGGAAGCGGTGCCGTCAGCGCCGCCGATCCCCGTGCGCAGGCAGCGGGCGAGGAAATTCTGGCAAAGGGCGGATCAGCCACCGATGCGGCCATCGCGGTCATGCTGGCGCTGAGCGTGGTTGAGCCGCAAAGCTCGGGCATTGGCGGCGGCGGCTTTATGGTGCGCGCAAACAAAGCTGGTGTCGTGACATTTGACGGGCGCGAAACCGCCCCTGCCGCAGCGACCGCCACCCGCTTCCTTGACGAGAGCGGCGAACGCCTGCCGCGTGCCAAGCGCGTAATCTCGGGCCTCAGCGTGGGCGTGCCCGGAAACGTCGCCCTCGCGGCCAAGGCCCATTCGCAATATGGCACGCTGGAATGGGCTGAACTGTTCAAGCCCGCCATCCGCCTCGCCAGCGAAGGCTTCACCATGAACCGCCGCTTCAACAAATCGTTGTCGAGCGCAAAAGACCGCGCGGCCAAAACCGAAGGCGCACGCGCGATTTTCTTTCAGGATGACGCAGAGCCGCTGCCCGTTGGCACCACGGTGCGCAATCCCGCCATGGCCCGCACGCTTGAATCGCTCGCCTCGGCTGGCCCGCGCTATATGTATTTCGTCATGGCGGACCGGCTGGCGAGCTATGTCGCCGGTGAAACACCGCAAGACGGCAAGATGACCGAAGCGGATATTGACACCTACACCGCGAAACAGCGCGACCCGGTTTGCGTGAAATACCGCGTTTACAAGGTATGCGGCATGGGCCCGCCATCATCTGGCGGCGTGGCGGTGGCGCAAATGCTCGTCCAGCTTGAACGGTTTGACCTCAAGGCACTTGGTCCCGACAGCCCCACGTTCTGGCACCTTTTCCTCGAATCGCAGCGCGTCGCCTATGCTGATCGTGCGCTGTATATCGGCGACGCGGACTTTGTCCCCGTTCCGGTCGAAGGGCTGGTGGACCCGGCTTACCTGGCCAAGCGCAGCGCGTTGATCGACCCCGCCAAAGCTATCGCAAATGTCGAGGCTGGCAAACCCGCTGGCGCTGATATGGCGCTCGCTCCGGGGGATCGCCCTTACGAAAACGGCACCACCCATTTTTCCGTCGTCGATAAGAACGGCAACGCGATCAGCTATACCTCCACGGTCGAAGGCGCGTTTGGTTCGGGCCTATTTTTTGAGGGCTTCTTCCTCAACAACGAACTGACCGATTTCAGCCTGACGCCCGAGCAAGATGGAAAGCCGGTCGCCAACCGCGTCGATGGGGGCAAACGCCCGCGCTCCTCCATGGCGCCGACGGTGGTCTATGATGAAACGGGTGATGTCATCCTGGTAATCGGTGCAGCTGGCGGGCCGACCATTCCGGTACAGACAGCACGCTCAATCATCGGGGTCGTCGATTTCGGGATGAGCGCGAATGAAGCGCTCGCCATGCCGCTCATCATGGCATTCGGGCAGACGGTTGTTTACGAAAAGGACACCGCGCTTGAAGGCATGGAAGAGGCTTTCACAGCTTTGGGCCACACCAATATCCGCGCATTTGGCGCCCCACTCAAATCCAATGCCCTCAAACGCATGGTCGGGCCCGACGGCAGCGTTAGCTGGGAAGTTGCCCGCGATCCGCGCATCGAGCCGCTGCTGGCCTATGAATAGAATGGCCGATCAAGAAGCTGATTCCGCGATGAATATCCAGCATCAGCGTCAATGTGCCCTCAGTTGAACGCTTGCCGCTACGGCAATCAGGGCCTAATTCGAACCGCAACGGAACATAAAACGCTCTCAAAAGCCCGGTTCAAGGGATAGGAGCCAAAGTCAGGTGCACGCCCCACATATGCCGAACTCTTCCCATTCCACTGCAGGCCGCCCGACCGTCGACCCCGCCGATCATCCGATTCTTCAGGATATCGACCGCGCCCGCAATCTGGTCGAACTGTTCCTGATGCGCGCCGAGCAAAAGGGCGACGCGCCGTTTCTGGGGCGCAAGCAGGGCGGCGAATGGACGACGCAAAGCTGGAGCGAGGTTGCGGATCAGATCTGCGTGCTGGCCGAAGCCTTGCGCGCAATGGGCCTCAATCCCGGGGACCGTGTGGCGCTTGTTTCGGAAAACCGTCCGGAATGGTGTATTGCCGATATTGCCATCATGGCGGCGGGCTGCATTTCGGTGCCGACCTACATCACGAATACAGAGCGCGACCACGCGCATATTCTCGACAATTCCGGCGCGCGCGCAGTGATTGTCTCGACCGAAAAACTGCTGAAGCCACTGGTCGGAGCGATCTCACGCACCGGGATCATCGATCACGTCATCGGCATTGACGATCTTCACCGGCGACAATCGCCCGGCTTTGATTATCACGACTGGAATGCTCTGATGCAGGGCGACGTCGAGGCCGCGCGCAAGGCTGTGAAAGAGCGGATCGCGAAGATTGAGCGCGAAGACACCGCTTGCCTGATCTACACCAGCGGCACGGGCGGCGCGCCGCGCGGCGTGAAACAGCATCACGGCGCAATCCTGTGCAACATTGCGGGAGCAGGCGAGATCGTGATCACCGATTTCGGCGTGGAGGACGAGCGCTTCCTCTCTTTCCTGCCCCTCAGCCACGCCTATGAGCATACGGCGGGCCAATATCTGCCCATCGCACTTGGCGGGGAGATCTTCTATTCCGAAGGCCTCGAAAAGCTCGCCAGCAATATCGAGGAAGTGCGCCCCACCATCATGGTCGTGGTGCCGCGCCTGTTCGAAGTGCTGCGCACGCGCATCATGAAACAGATCGAGAAGCAGGGTAAGGTTGCGAACTTCCTGCTCGATAAGGCAATGAAGATCGCCGACAAATCCAGCGAGGGCAAACGCCGCAAGCGCGACGGGCCGATGGACTTCGTGATCGAGCGGACATTGCGGCCGAAAATCCGCACCAAATTCGGCGGCCGGATCAAGGCAATGGTTTCAGGCGGCGCGCCGCTTAACCCCGAAGTCGGCAATTTCTTTGACGCGATGGGGCTGACCATGCTGCAAGGGTACGGCCAGACCGAAAGCGGCCCGATCATGAGCTGCAACCGCCCCGGCGCAGGGATCAAGATGGACACGGTCGGTCCGCCCATGCGCGGGGTGGAGGTACACATCGCGGAAGATGGCGAAATCCTGTGCCGCGGCGAGTTGGTGATGCACGGTTATTGGCAAAATGATGCGGAAACCGCGCGCACGATACAGGACGGCTGGCTGCACACCGGCGATATCGGCCATCTGGACAACAAAGGCCGCATCGTGATCACTGACCGCAAGAAGGACATGATCGTCAACGATAAGGGCGACAATGTCGCGCCGCAAAAGATTGAAGGGATGCTGACACTCCAGCCCGAAATCGCGCAGGCAATGGTCAGCGGAGACAAGCGGCCATATGTCGTCGGCCTGATCGTGCCAGACGCGGAATGGGCGCTGGAATGGGCGCGCGAAAATGGCGAGAAATTCGATATGAAGGCGTTGCAGGACCTGCCCGCCTTCAAAAAAGCCGTACGTGCCGCCGTAGACCGCACGAACAAGGACCTGTCTGTAGTCGAAAAGGTCCGAAAATTCGAATTTGCCGATGAAGCCTTCGCCATCGAGAACGAGGAAATGACGCCGAGTATGAAAATCCGCCGCCACAAGATACGGGATCGGTATCAGGAGCGGGTCGATGAGTTGTATTGAGGGCGATCAGGCCTTGAGGCGCGTGCGCAGTTGCCCCAGCTGCGACGACAGAGTCTTGAACCGGCTTTGCAACAGCGTTTCGAGCTTTTTCGCTTCAGGTTCACTGAAAACCTTGCGTTGATCTATAACAGCGTTCTTTTTGAAGCATTTGATGTCCAATTGGGCAGACCAATTGCCATTGCGATCAAGCAGTTCCTTTAGAACTCCATGCGCTAGAAAGGACCGGCTTTCATCCATCGCTTGCCAATCACGAATCGCCGCAAGGAGAGCGTTGTGTTGCTTTGTCGTTCCTTTGGTGGACGCGGCTAAAGCCCCCAAATCCGAAAGGCGTTGACCGGCAAGGTGACGCAGCGGAGCGGGAAGACCCGCAACCAATGCAGCCTCAAGTGTACTGGAAACTGCAAGCTCGCTGCGCGAATACAGGTCCACACATCGACCACGCCATGCTTCAATCTCCGCGCGGGCAACGCGGTGAGCGGTCAGACTGTCAGGAGCGTCGAAGTTCAAGCCGCCTCAACATCCTCGACAAATTCGGGATAGAACGCCGGTTGCCGCGTTGACCAGGCGGGCGCTGTGGCTGCGGCCTCACTCAAGCTTTGCAGCAACACCTTACGCTGCTGCGGGCGGATCATCGGCAGGGCGGCGGCGGCGCAGAAAATGGAGGGCAGATATGGCCGCGCTTCGGGGCCGAGCAGGCGTTCATAGAGGAAACGGAAGGCGGAAAAGCTGGCGAGCTCCTCTTGCTCCAGATCGAACACGGCCATGCGAGTCGCTTTGGATACGAAGCGCTCAACCTCGCTTATCCCGCCATTGTGCGGCACGGCCATGCGCAACGCTTTGAGATCCTGATACACGACATACTGGCGGCGAATTCCGATAGTGTCGCTTTCACGGCGGCCCCACAATTTGAACGCATCGCTGCGGGAAAGCCCGATATCGAGGCTGCGCTTGATATAGCGCTGTTCGCCCGGCTCAAAGCTCGCAAATTCGCGCATTTCGCCGATGGTGGCTGTGGAAGTGCTTGCCAGTGTCACGCTAATGTCTCCTGATGTGAAGACAACATTCGCCGAGCGTGGTTAATTAAGAGTAAGGATGGCGGACCGCGACAATATTTAAGGCATTTTCCTACCGCACAAAATCCCGTCATACGGCGCGTGGCTCTTTCACAATTTATAACAGTTCACGCGCAAAAGCCTCCAGAAGTGTCAACTTTGACTCATAAGCTCAAAGCTCTGGAATTAGATGGAAATAGGGGAACTTGGGCGCTTGACACGGTGTCAATTGTGTCAACTTTGGTGAGAGGCTCTGGCAAACAAACTACGTGTTGGTTTAGATCAGTCCGGCAAGCGGACTGCGTGTTGGTTTAGATCAGCCCAGCAAGCGGACTGCTGGGATCGGCGTATTTGCGACGGCCCATGCGTCCCGCCAAATACGCTTCGCGCCCTGCCTCCACTGCAAGCTTCATCGCGCGGGCCATGCGGATCGGGTCTTTGGCCTCGGCAATGGCCGTGTTCATCAGGATACCGTCACAGCCCAGCTCCATGCCGACAGCGGCATCGCTCGCAGTGCCGACACCGGCATCGACCAGCACGGGAACACTCGCGCCTTCGACGATCAGACGGATTGTCACCTGATTCTGAATTCCCAGACCCGAACCAATCGGTGCGCCCAGGGGCATGATCGCCACTGCGCCCGCCTCTTCCAGCTGCTTGGCCGCGATGGGATCGTCCACGCAATACACCATCGGGTCAAAGCCCTCTTTGGCCAAGACTTCGCACGCTTTCAGGGTTTCACGCATATCAGGGTAAAGCGTGCGCGCTTCGCCCAGCACCTCCAGCTTCACGAGTTTCCAGCCGCCTGCCTCGCGCGCCAGCCGCAAGGTGCGGATCGCGTCATCCGCGGTGAAGCATCCGGCAGTGTTGGGCAGATAGGTGGTTTTTCTCGGGTCGATAAAGTCCGTCAGCATTGGTGCCTTGGGATCGGTCACATTTACGCGGCGCACGGCCACGGTGACGATTTCCGCTCCGCTCGCTTCAACGGCGGCGGCGTTCTGCTCAAAGTCGACATATTTGCCGGTGCCGACGATCAGGCGCGATGTGAAGGTGTGCCCCGCGACGCTCCATGTGTCCCCCAGCGAGGATTGGCCCGCCTCATGGTCGCCGCCGCCGACGAAGTGCACAATTTCCAGCACATCGCCGTCACTCAAAGCGGCCTCTCGCAGAGTCGATCGCGGCACGATTTCACCATTGCGCTCAACCGCGACCTTTTCAGGCGGCAGCTCCAGCTCTTTGACAAGCATGGCAATCGTATCTGCGGAGGTGTGGCGGGTCTCGCCGTTCAGCGTAATCGTCTTGGTCATAGGAGCCGAGATAGCTGCGTCACACACGGGTGCAACCGCTCAGTTTTGATGTTTCGCGCGGGAAGGCGGGATTCAGAGACTCAATAATCAGGAGGCGCTGCGCAAATTGAGCACGTGACCAACCGACACCAGAAACACTCCGACGATTGTGAGCACAGCCTCCTCGGTGCCGTGGCCAACCATGATGGCCGCCCCCATCAGGACAAGGCCTGTCATCGCGACGGCAAAGGGCGCGAGTCGGCGATGGCGCAGCACGCCCCAGCCAATCGCGAGCGCGGCCACGATCACTGCCAAAACAAGGCCAACTTCATGGATTTCAGGTGCGAGCAGGAAGTGCCCGCCAATGCCAAGCCCCGACACGAGCATCACCGTGGCGACGCAGTGCAAAGCGCAAAGCCCGGCCAGACCAATACCAATCCGATCAAGCTTTCGCCGGAGGCCAGAATGAGGCGGAGTAGAGATAGGGTCGGAACTCATGTTGGATCGCATTTATGATACAATGTATCATATGTCAAGGATGAACGGGATGGCCGGTCCGATTAGCGGGCGGCGCACCCCTTGATCTTGCAATAGGCGCATGCCCAATTGCTGCAATAGGTCTTGCGCTTGGTCCTTGCCCGCCACATTTACACAGGTGCCATGGCAACCATCGCCAACTCCCCTTCAGGCCAACATACGGCTGGCGGATCGCTAGGTAAAAGCCTCGCGCAGCCCCTTGCGCTTGCCCGATGGCTGGAGATTACCGCGTGTTTTGTTGTCCTGATCGTCCTTGTCGGCGGCATCACCCGGCTGACAGAGAGCGGTCTCTCGATCACCGAATGGGAAGTCGCCACGGGTATCCTGCCTCCCCTTGGCGAGGCGCAGTGGCAGGCGGAATTCACCAAATATCAAGCGACACCGGAATACCGTCTGGAGGCCAGTCTGGGTGGAATGACGCTGGCGGATTTCCAGTTCATCTATTTCTGGGAATGGTTCCACCGGCTGCTAGCGCGGATGGTGGGCATGGTCTACGCGCTACCGCTGGTGTGGTTCTGGCTGCGCGGCGCCATCCCTCAAGGGTTCAAGCCCCGGCTGATCGGGCTGCTGGCGCTCGGGGGATTACAGGGTTTGTTTGGCTGGCTGATGGTCCAGTCCGGTCTGGTTGGCGATATGACCGATGTGAGTCATTTTCGCCTGTCTCTGCACCTTCTCACCGCACTGCTGCTGCTCGCTGGACTTGTCTGGACTGCCAGAGATATGCGCCGCGTGGCGCGCGATCCGCTGGCTGGTCCTGCACCGTTTACGCAGGCAGGGATGGCCGTAACCGGCGTGCTGTTTATCCAACTATTGCTTGGCGCGTGGGTCGCTGGACTTAATGCTGGCCATGCCGCCTATGACTGGCCGTTCATGAATGGTAGCCTGATCCCTCAGATCGACTGGTCTTCGGGCTTTTTCTGGACGCTGACGCATGATCCGTTCCTGCTTCACTGGCTGCACCGTTGGTGGGCCTGGCTGGCAGTCGCGGCGCTGATTGTGCTCGCTCGGCGGGCGCGTAGAGTCGATCGCCGGGCCTCGATTGCGCTTCAGGCCGCTGTGGGGACGATGGTTCTGCTGGGTATTGCCACTGTGCTGAGCGGGGTTGAGCTCTGGATTGCCGCGGCTCACCAGCTAGTCGGCGCGCTGACTGTGGCGAGCACGGCTTGGGCTGCGCATGTTGACGGCATGGCCAGCCAGGATCGCGTTGCGCCCGCACTGTCGGCATGATCGAGCCGCGTGCCGCGTTAATCTACACTCCGTTACCCGACGCCGAGACTGCGCGCGCCATTGCGGGCACGTTGCTTGATGAAAAGCTGATCGCCTGCGCCAATATTCTGGGTCCGATCGAATCGGTGTTTGTCTGGGAAGGCCGCACTCAAAGTGCCGAGGAAGTAGCGGTGCTGTTTAAAACCACCAGCGAGCGGCATGATCTCGCGATGTCGCGGCTCGGTACGTTGCATCCCTACGAAACCCCCGCCATTGTGGGGACTGTTTGCGACATTGCGCACCCCGACACTTTGGGATGGCTCGTACAGCAAACATCTGCGCCCGATGAAACGGGAGCAGTGTAAAACGGGATCAGGATTATGAAACAGGCGGAGATGACGCGCCGAGGCGCGTTGCGATTAAGCGCGAAGCTGGGTTCGGGCAGCGTGATGGCAATAAGTCCGGCGGGCCGCCTGCTGGCCCAGCCCTCCATCCAGATGCCCGATATGCCAATGCGCCTGACCCGGAGGCTTTCACGGGGCCTTCGCGATGGGTCAGCCATTGTTGTAACGCGCAACTGGCGCATCACTTTTGCACCACAAGCTCGCGGGATCGCGATCAATGGCGAGCAAACAGGGGTCACGGTTGACGCGCCACCAGTACTCAAGACGCTGACCGAAATTGAAGCCAATCGTTCAACCGCCGGCATGTTTCCGATCCTGCTTTCGCCCACGGGCACCATCGTGGCCGCCGGCGAAATGACCAGCCGGACCAGCATTGACGCCGGAATGCGGCAAGCTGTGGCGCTGTTTGAACAGCGAAAGGGCTCCGCGCAGACCAAAGAGGAGCAGATCCGAGTTCTGGCCCGGTTGCGCAAGACGGGCACCTCCCTGCTTGATGAGATGCCCGGAGACCTGTTTTACCCCTCGGTCACGCCGCTCCGCGAAGTGCGCTCCCTTAATCTGCCGGACGGATCAACGGGGGAGTTCGAAATCGGCTGGGAGGCAACGCATCAGACGGGTTCAACTCTGCTGAAGAGTGCGCGGCGCAAAGTCATCACACGAATCGGCTCGAGCATCCGTATATCCAGCGAAGATTGGTCTCTGGAGGCGCTGTAGGGAGCCTGTAAAGGGTAGGCGTGCAATCATCAGTGTTCGCGGCGGTATTATTTTACCGCCTCTGAAACCCACCCTTTTCCTTGACCTTCAGGGCCCTTTCGCACAAACGCGCCATTCTTCGTGAAAGGGCATGGGATGCCTGGACATGATTCGCGGGTTGCTGTGTAGTTGTGACGGGCCTCCCGCTTACCGTATTTTTCCCGCTTCAAGGAAACCTGTTCATGAAAGCGCTCAGCAAGCAGACCCGGTCAATCAAACCGGCCGAGGTCGAAAAAGACTGGCACATAATCGATGCCGAAGGACTGGTCGTTGGCCGTGTCGCTTCGATCATCGCCAACCTTCTGCGCGGCAAGCACAAGCCGAGCTATACCCCGCACGTTGATTGCGGCGATCACGTGATCGTCATCAATGTCGACAAGGTCCGCTTCACCGGCAACAAGACCACGAACAAGATCTATTACAAGCACACCGGCCACCCCGGTGGCATCAAGAAAACGACCCCGGCCAAGGTGCTGGAAGGCCGTTTCCCCGAGCGTGTGCTGGAAAAGGCCATTGAGCGTATGATCCCGCGTGGTCCGCTGGGCCGTGCGCAAATGCGGGCTCTGCACCTTTATGCCGGGACCGAGCATCCGCATGACGGGCAATCGCCCAAGGTGCTCGACGTCGCTTCCATGAATCGCAAGAACAAGGTCAACGGATAATGGCTGACAATAACGAAACCGTTTCCGATCTCGCCGATCTGAAGGATATCGCTGGCGACGCTCCCGCAGCGGATGCCACGGAAACCGCTGAAACGATCGCTCAGAATCCCACCATGCCGCTGCGCGAGCAAGAGCTCGACGCGCAAGGCCGCGCATACGCCACTGGCCGTCGTAAGGACGCCAAGGCGCGCGTCTGGATCAAGCCGGGCACGGGCAAGGTCACAATCAATGGCCGCGATCAGGAAGTGTATTTCGCACGCCCGACGCTGCGTCTGATCATCGACCAGCCGTTCTCGATCACAGATCGTCAGGGCCAGTATGATGTCGTCGCGACGGTCAAGGGCGGTGGTCTTTCAGGCCAGGCCGGCGCCGTGAAGCATGGTATCAGCCAGGCGCTCACCAAGTATGAGCCCGCGCTGCGCAGCACTGTGAAAGCCGCTGGCTTCCTCACGCGCGATAGCCGTGTGGTTGAGCGTAAGAAGTATGGCCGTGCGAAGGCACGCCGCAGCTTCCAGTTCTCGAAGCGCTAAGCTTTACGAACTCTACCGAAACGCAAAAGAGGGCGGCTTTCCATTACGGGAAGTCGCCCTTTTTGCTACTCAAGGTCTTTCGGGTGCGGTTATCGCTGCAACAACATCAGCGCCCAGGCAAGGCCGGAACTCGCGCAGAACAGCGGCCACGACCAGAACATCCGAACGTCACCCACTTCAAGGGGATGTACGGCCAACGGGCCTGCACTTGTTCCTTGGGAGCCAATGACCAGCGCTACCAAGCCGGTCAGGACCGTTCCAAAACCGATAGCCTTCACCATCGCGTCCTCCAAACGTTAATAGCTGAACACATCGCCAGCCTGTTTGCCGCGATGCCTCCAGCCAAACCAATCCAACCGGGTACCAGACCAGTGGGAACGCCTGCATTTGGCAGGACGCGGGGACATATATCCCTTACATTCCCTTACCGTGGATGCGCTAAAATCGGTTAACCCGAATCCGCTTATGTTTACCTACAAAGGCCGGATGGCTCGGTAAATCGTAGCGGGTCAGGCGAAAATGCGGGTCTCCACTGCGATTTCATCCGCCAATCGGTCGCATGTCAGCACATTGTAGGACGCCGGTGCGCCGTGGCGCAGGCGGGTCGACAGCGTGCCCGCGCCAATGACTTGCGCAGAGCCAGTGCCGCCGCGTCCGGGGCGATGCTCATTAAAGGGTATATGGATGTGGCCCGTCAGGATCGCATCCATTCCATGATCGACCAGTGATTTGAAAGTATAATTGCCGCGAATTGTGTCGCTTGGGCCGTCAACCTGAGGGCCGTGCAGGGGATGATGCGCGGTGACGATGACGGTCCGTTCATCATCGCGTAGCGCATTCAGGGCATCGCAGGTCGATATGCTTGCCTTGTCCGTTACCACGCCGTCAGACCACGGCCACCGGGTCTGGGCGGGCACTGTCGTGCGCAACGGCACCAGCACCACGTCATCTGTCTCGAACGAGGAGACGGCCACTTGTTCGTGCAATCGCGCAAAGCGGCGGTACGGATCGGAAAAACGCTCCCACAGATTGTAATAGGGCATGTCGTGATTTCCGGCATCAATCCAGACAGGCACATCGAATTGCCCGAACCATTCAGCCGCGGCGGCATATTGGCGCTGGGTTGCACGCTGCGTTATATCACCGGTGCAAACCAGCGCATCGGGCGACTCCTCGAAAACGGCGCGCGCGACCTCATCAAGGGCGGCGCGGTTCTCAACCCCGAAATGCACGTCGCTGATATGGAAAAGTCGGGTGGTCATAGCCTTAAATCACTGGTGCCCTACACGCGCCCGCTCACAATGAGCCATGCGGCCATACCATTGAGGACACTGTAGGCAAGGTATGCCCATGCAAGCTCGCTCCAGCCATTGGCCGCCAGCAACATCGCAAACAGCAGCACGGCAAATTCCGCAACCAATGTCAGCCGACCGCCCAGAAGCTCCAGAAACTCAGGCATCTGCTCCACCAACGGATGCCCTCTTTCCAGCACAGCGCGGTGCATTGCGAAGTTCAAAACGCCCAAAACAGCGATAATGGCCACGGCCCAGGTCATAGGTGATACTATGGCGTAAACGCTGGTCGAGTGGAATGCCCTGTTGATCAGGCGATTTGTATCCTTGATCGTCAGAGGGCTGCGCCAGTCGAGCGGTTTCACCCCAAAATCGAACATCGGATGATCCGCATCACGGATCAGCCTATTCCATAACTCGTGAGGCCGCCCGGTTTCCCCGCTTCGACTTTTACCCTTGGTTCGAAGGCCGGGCGGTCCCTCACTTGAGGAGAAACGTGATGAAACCCTGGACACTGGCTATTGCAGCCGCTTCGGTCGGTCTGACCGGCATGGTTACCCCCGCTTTCGCTGACACCGCCGATAAGAAGGTCGAGCATGTCAGCTTTGAAGGCCTCGATCTCAACAGCATTGAGGGCCAAAAGATGCTTGAGCAGCGCGTTGAAATCGCTGCGCGCCGGGTCTGCGACTATAACAACAGGTCGACCGGCACCCGCATCCGCACCAAGGCCCGCGCCTGCCTTGTCAAAGCGCGCGCAAGCGCTCGCCAGCAGGTCGCAGCGGTCATCGAAGATCAACGGCGCGGCGGTTAAAGCCAAGCCGACGAGGTACACTGCCGGTTAGCCCCTGCGGTATGCGACTGTGCGGCCCGGATTCAGTTAGTCCCTGCGATCCGGGTCGCATTTTTTTGATAGTCTGCGTGGGGTAGAGCCCGCGAACCGAAAGATCATAGCAGCAGCTCAGCGACCTGCCATCTTCTTGACTTTGGACAGGTATGTGCGGCCGATGCGAAGCGCCTCTCCGTTCATCAATTCCGCCGACCAGACGCCCAGACCATCATGGCGAAGTCCGCGAATGTTATCGCGCCGCAGGATGGTGGACCGGTGGATGCGGATGAATTTGTCCGGGTCCAGCCGCGCTTCAAGTCCGGCAATAGTCTGCAACAACAGATAGGTCCGACCCCCGTCAGCCCCGCCTTCGGAATTTTCCTGCGAATTCTCACCGGGAGAGCCAACATGCAGGCGGACATAATCCCGCTCTGCATCGATCCGGCTGACCTCGCTCACTGCAATCCGCAGCAATTCAGAGCGATGCGGGACCCACAATTCATTCAGCCAATCGCCCTTTTCTTCCGTCTTTTCACCACGGCGGGCTATTGCGCGGTCAATCGCGCGGGTGAGGCGGTCTGCGGAAACGGGCTTTAGAACATAATCGATCGCTTCAAGGTCGAAGGCCTCGACAGCAAAATGATCATGAGCCGTCACAAAGATGACCGCAGGCGGGCTCTCGAAAGACGCGAATTTGCGCGCCACGCCCAAACCGTCCATCTCGGGCATGGTCATGTCCAGCAGCACCAGATCAGGCTCCAACTTTTCCGCCAGCCTCAAGGCTGCTGCGCCATCGCTGGCGGTGCCGACCACGCGGATCGTAGCGATTTCGGCGCAGATCACTTGGGTGCGCTCCACAGCCAGCGGCTCATCATCTACGATCAACGTGCGCAGCGGGGCATCGGTCGCGCTATCAGCTTCAGGCATTGTAGGTATTTCCGTTTCGAGTCAGCGGTATCCGCATTTCCGTGATATATCCGCCGTCCAGGGCGGTGGAAGTCAGCACCACATCAGGACCAAATCGCGCTTCGAGCCGATCGCGAACATTGGCGAGGCCGATGCCAAAGCCATGGCCGGAGCCGCTTGAGGTGCCTTCCGGCACGCCGGGTCCATCATCGCTTACAGTGACGACTAGCCGATCAAATTCCTCCCGCGCGGCAACAGTGATAGTAACGGGCCGCGTCACCTTGGACACAGCGTATTTTACCGAATTTTCGACCAGCGGCTGAAGGATCATTCCGGGCACCCGCGCATCGGCAAGGTCTGCTGGCAAATCAAACCGCGTCACTAGCCGATCGGGAAAACGTACAGCCTCGATCTCGAGATATTCGCGTTGTAGCGCGAATTCATCCTCCAGCCGAACATCGGACGTAGGTTCCGCGGCGAGTGAGTGGCGGTAGAATCGGCTGATCGACTGGATCATCTCTTCGGCACGCTGCGGCTTGCCTGTGATCACCAGAGCGGAAAGCGAATTGAGCGTGTTGAAGAGGAAGTGCGGATTGACCTGATACCGCAAGGATCGCAATTCTGCAGCCTTGGCGGCGCTGCGAAACTCTTCTTCGCGCCGCTGCGCCGCGCTCGCCTGGTACCCGGCGAGCAAAGCGAAGTAGAGCGACGCCCATGCCAGCAACAGGAAATAGCGGCCCAGCGCAATATCGATCAAAGACCGCCAGCGATCCGCGTTAATCTGAGCCGACGAGATAATCACGCTTTCAGTGGCCGAGCTGCCGGGCGCACCGGTTGGCCCGTTCTGGTCTGACCGATTGGCCGGGATATCTACCATGAGGTTGCCGTCCTCATCGCGCCTCAATGTGAAGTTGTTTTTCTCGGCAAAGCGCTGTTCCTGCTTGAACTGAATGTCGTTGAACATGAACTGGTTTACTTGGCCAATCGCCAACGCCACGGGCAGGGCAAAAGCGACTGCAGCCGATATCTTGACCCACAAGGCGCGGCTATCGAACAGGCGCAACAAAAACCACAAGACAATGGTCAGGCCGATCCCGCAAAGTGTGACGACAGAGCGGCGCCATGCCAGTTCGAGCTGCATGTCGAACCCGGCCACATAACTTCGCACCGTGATGAGCACGAAATACGTCGCCCACAGCAGGACCATGGAGAACAACACAGTGCGAAATGGCACGGTGTCAGTCATCTTTTCTGCGCGTCCTTTCTTGGACGACCTGCTGGATAGGGGGGCTTTGACGGGTGGCATCATAAATCCCCTGCGGCATAGCGCGGCTTACACCTTCTCGCCAATTACCCGACTCACCCCACCATCGGACTGAGTCGGGCCTTGGTCGAATGTGAACGGCGCCAGACCGCTGCTGCGCCAGACCGCGCGGCTTGCACGGCTGGGCGAAGTCTCAGCAGGGTATAGCACAATTTCGGCGCCAGACTTACGATCTCGGCTTGATCATCTCTTTGGGGACAATCCACTGCGCAAACTGCTCTTCGGTCAGCAGTCCAAGCTCGGTTCCCGCCTCTTTCAGAGTCGTCCCGTCGGCATGGGCCTTCTTTGCGATCTTGGCTGCATTGTCATAGCCGATATGCGGATTAAGCGCGGTGACCAGCATCAGGCTTTCATTCATCAGCTTGTCGATGCGGTCGGTGTTGGCGACAATCCCCGTCACGCAGTTATCGGTAAAGCTGCGCGCGGCATCCGTGATCAGGCGGATCGATTGCAGCACAGCATAGATCATCACCGGCTTGAACACGTTCAGTTCAAGATGTCCGTGAGATCCGGCAACGCTGATAGTGGTGTGATTGCCCATGACTTGCGCGCAGACCATCGTGAAGGCTTCGCATTGGGTCGGATTAACCTTGCCCGGCATGATCGAGGATCCCGGCTCATTGGCTGGCAGTGCGATCTCTCCCAGACCTGAACGCGGGCCAGAACCCAGCAGGCGGATGTCATTGGCAATCTTCATCGCGGAAACGGCGACGGAATTGAGCGCACCGGAAAGCTCGACAAGGGCGTCATGCGCGGCCAGCGATTCAAACTTGTTGGGAGCGGTGACAAAGTCATGGCCTGTCACGGCGGCTACTTGCGCTGCGAACTCCTCGGCAAAGCCCACTTTTGAATTGATGCCCGTGCCCACAGCTGTGCCGCCCTGCGCCAGTTCAAGGACGCGTGGCAAAGCGTTTTCAAGCCGCGCAATTCCGTATTCGATCTGCTTGGCGTAACCGGAAAATTCCTGCCCAAGTGTCAGTGGCGTTGCATCCTGAAGATGCGTGCGACCAATCTTCACGATGTCAGCAAAGTCCTGAGCTTTCGCATCTAGCGCGCCGTGCAGGTGTTGAAGCGAGGGGATGAGCTGCTCAATCGTCTCGCATGCCGCCGCAATATGCATGGCCGTGGGGAATGTGTCATTCGAGCTTTGCCCCATATTGCAGTGATCGTTGGGGTGCACCGGCTCCTTGCCGCCATGCTGACCGGTTAAAAGCTCATTTGCGCGGCTGGCGATCACTTCATTGGCGTTCATGTTGGACTGAGTGCCCGATCCCGTCTGCCACACTGAAAGCGGGAATTGCTCAGCGAGCGTCCCGTTAATCACTTCACTGGCCGCCTGAACAATCGCATCGCCCAGTTTTGCATCAAGCACTCCCAGCTCCATATTCGCCTTGGCGGCGCTGGCTTTCTGAATGCCCAACGCACGGATCAGCGGGGCGGGCATCGTCTCTGTCCCGATGGCGAAATTGGCGAGGCTGCGCTGCGTTTGTGCGCCCCAATGCGCGTCCACCGGCACAGCCACATCGCCCAGCGAGTCGCTTTCAATCCGCACTTTCCCCGTGGCGCCAAAGATCGCGCCGTCATTGATCATGTCACTCATCGAAGATCCCTTGATACTGGTCGATTGCCGTCCCGTCGGCTTCTCGCGCTCCCTTAGACACCGCGCGCCTTGTGCGTCAAAGCCCTTGGCGGGTGGATCGGGCAAGTCTAGGGCGCAAGGATCAGAATTGTATTCGCATTTGGTACCCTAATTCGGCATTTGGGCCCTGCACCGAAATTCGGCCGGGGTTGACGCGCTGTATTAGTGGCGCAATACAGCGTAGTGCTGCCCAATGCCGCAATGTAGAGATAGTATGACTGAGACGATCATGACGCGTGACGAAACCATTGCCAGCACGTCGGCCAGTACATCGGCCAACACTTCCGACAGCAAGACAGCGCGCAAGGCGATGATCGACAGCCAGCTGCGAACCAGCGGCGTGAACGAGGAATTTGTGCTTGGTCGGATGATGGCGGTTCCGCGTGAGGACTTCCTGCCCGCCACCAAGCAGGCGCTGGCCTATATTGACCGCAGCATCGCTATTCCCGCAGGCGCACTCGCCTCTCCGCTGTTTTACGGCAAAATGCTGATAGAAGCGGCTCCTGTTCGTGATGACCGTGTTCTGATCGTTGAAGGCGGAACCGGCTATCTCGCCACGCTTGTCGCACCGCTTGTGTCCAGCGTTAAAACGGTCAGCGCAGACGCCGCTGCTACAGGAAAGGTTGAGGGCAGCTATTCGCTGGTCCTGATTGACGGCGCGATCGAGCAGTTGCCAGATGAGTTGCGCGACTGCATCGAAGAGGGCGGCCGGATCGTCTCTGGATTGCTCCTGAGGCAGGTCACCAGGCTGGCGACCGGCCGCAAGATCGTCGGACAGGTGACACTGCAACCGGTTGAAGATCAGGGCATTCCGGTGCTTCACAGTTTCGATGCTCCCAAGAAATGGACCTTTTCGTGAACCGATCGAGATCTTTACGGCGGGTTTGTTCTGGCGCAGCGCTCCTCGCTTTGGCAGCAGGCGCTCCTGCTCACGCGGACACTTTGCGAGAGGCTTTGGTGGCGACCTACAACACCAATCCGACCTTGCAGGGAGCTCGGGCGGATCAGCGGGCAACCGACGAAGGGGTGCCGATCCAGATTGCTGCGGGCACGCCTTCACTCAACGCGACAGCTACGCATATTGAATTTGTACGCCAATCAGCCAACCAGTTTACCGCGCCGGACCGCAACCTTGGCGTGAACTTGCAAATGCAGGTGCCGATCTATTCCGGCGGCGCTGTGCGGAACGGCATTCGCGCAGCGGAAGAGCGTATATCGTCAGGACGCGCCACATTGCGTGGAACCGAAAGCGCGGTCTTCAATCAGACTGTGGCCGCCTATATGGATGTCTTGCGAACAGAGGCGCTTGCCGGCCTTTCGCAAAATCAGGTGGAAGTGCTGACCGTCAATCTAGAAGCGACTAGCGATCGGTTTGAAATTGGCGATCTTACGCGAACCGACGTCGCGCAGTCGCAATCCCGGCTTGCCATTGCACAGGGTGATTTGCGCACAGCAATGTCAAATCTGATTGCAGCGCGGGAAACCTACCTCCAGCTCGTGGGACAAGCACCGGGCCAGCTTGAGGCGCCGCCACCTTTGCCAAACCTGCCAGAGACGGTGGGCCTTGCGGTGGTATCGGCGCTGGAAAACAATCCCGATCTCATCGCTGCAAAGGAAGCTGCGGACGCGGCAGGCTATGATACGAGGGTTGCGGGAGCGGGTCGTTTGCCAACGCTTGGCGGGTTTGCAAACGCGGATTACAGCGATTTCTTCGGCACGCTGGGCGGCCCTGTTGCGGCAAACTTTCGTCAGGCGGAAACCACCGCCAATATCGGCTTGCGACTGACCATTCCAATCTTTCAGGGTGGCCTCACCGCTGCCCAGCAACGCCAAGCCGGAGCGCGCGAAACCAGCGCGCTGGAGCAAGTCATCGCAACCGAACGCAGCGTCATCCAACAGACCCGCGCGGCCTATGCCAGTTTCGAAGCATCAAACGCAGTGATCGAAAGCTCCAAGATTGCGGTCGAATCCGCGGAAGTCAGCCTGGAAGGCGTGCGTGCGGAAAACTCGATCGGCAACCGCACCATTCTTGATGTTCTGAACGCGGAACAGGAACTGCTTCAGGCCCGCGCCCAGCTCGTGACCGCGCGCCGCAACGCCTATGTCGCGGGCTTCACCCTGCTCGCTGCCATGGGCCGGGCAGAGGCGCGTGATCTGAACCTTGATACGGGTGGGCCGCTGTATGACCCGGTGATCAATGCTGACCGCGTGCGCAACAAGCTGTGGGACTGGGATCGCGATCCAAAGGCTGCTCCAAACTCTACCAGAACCGTTGACAATCCTGCCGCCGACGCAATGATTGGTCCGCGTGACGAGTGAATCTGCCGCGCAAATTCCCGATTCGGGACATTCGGGCTTTCCAGTCAGGGCATGACGATTTAACGGGGTTTTCATGGCGCAGCAGAGCGAAGCATCGGTCGAAGAGATTCTTGAATCCATCAAGAAGGTGATCGCACGCGATAATCGCAGCGATGCCCTGCAGTCGCGTCGGCGCCGAGATTCCGTGCAAGACGACGAGCCCGAGGCTCCCGAGGAAGACGCCGAAGTGCTCGACCTGGCCGAGATGCAATATGAGGCTGAAGAGACGCCTGAAGACGCGGATTACGAGGAAGAGGGCGACCTGGGTGATGCACAAGACGACCTGAACGAGGTCCAAGCACCGCTCATCACAGAGCAAGTGCGCGGTGCCATGCAAGAGAATCTGGCAGCATTGGCCATGATTTCAGAACCCGGTGCGCGGCCGCAAATCGTCCGCTCTGGCGAGACCTCTCTAGAGGGTCTGACCCGCGAATTGCTCCGCCCCATGCTGGCCGAATGGCTCGAAAAGAACCTGCCTGCGATGGTGGAAAATCTGGTTCAGGCCGAAATCGCCCGGATCGCCGGAAAAGGCCGCTAACGCGCGGGCCTCAACACTCTCCCAATTTACTCAAACCGCTGGAATCGCCAAACCGCTGGAAATGGGTGCGGACGCGCGGTAACGCTGCCAAATATGACAACCCTTTCCAAGTTGCGCGCGATCAGCGCCGTCGCCGCCTGCGCTTCGCTCACTCTCAGCACCAGCCCGCTAAGCGCGGATGGACATTTCGATAGCCAGGCGAGCCCGGCTGCCGAAACACCCGTGATGACGGCCAAAGATCTGATCACCATGCCGCGACTTGGATCACCCACGGTGACATCAGCAGGGCGCTATGCTGTCTATTCGGTGACGAGCACCAACGCAGATGATTTTGAAAGATCCTCGACGCATTATCTGCTCGATCTTTTTGAATCCAAGGCCAATCCGGTTGCACTTGATCTGGGACTGGAGGCGCATTCGCTCGCCTTTGGCGCGGACGATTTTCTCTATTTCCTCAGTTCCGAGCATACCGATCCTGAGGCCGAGCCACGCTCGCGGCTATGGCGCGTGGCGCTGGAGGGGAGCGACAATGTCACCGGACCCACACTCGTCGCCGGGTTTGAAAAGACCGATATCAGTAGCTATCTGGTGTCGCCCACCAGCGATGGCGTCGCGTTGATGGCGGAGTTGCCGCGCGATTGCCCAAGCTTCGATTGTGATCCGCCTCGGGGCGCAATCGGAAGCGGTCGCCTGTATGAAGCCGATGCAGGATTCTATCGCCACTGGGATCGCTGGATCACACCGGGCCATTTTAACCGGGTCTTCGCCTTTGGCCTGGAGGACGGCGCAGTCGTCGGAAACGGAGTGCCGCTGGACGGGACTGATCCGGAAGAGGGCATCACCGCAAACACGCCGACCATGCCATTTGGCGGAACCGAGGATGTCGCGTGGGCTCCCGATGGCAAAGGCATCTATTTCGTCGCGCGTGAAACGGGCGCAGCCGAGCCGACCTCGACCGATCTGGATATCTATTATTCGGACTTGACCGGAAAAGCGCCTGTTGTCCTGACCGAAGCAAACGAAGCGCATGATTCCAGCCCCGCCCCATCGCCCGATGGCAAAACCCTCGCTTATCTCGCGATGGCGCGTCCGGGTTACGAATCGGACCGGATGGTCGTGCATCTGCGCGATATCGCCAGTGGAGAAATACGCGCGCTCACCGCTGATACCGATCTTTCCTTCGGATCGCTGACGTGGAGCGCAAATGGCAAATACCTGATCGCCACCGCTGCCGATGTTCTCGATACGCCGGCCTTCCGGATCGATCGCGCGTCAGGCATTGTGACAAAGCTCGATCTGATCGCCGGCGCCGAAGCGCATATCGACGCGATCACACCGCTGTCAGGCAATCGCCTGTTGTTCACCCGCGATTCGATCGGTGTTCCAAAAGAGCTGTATCTCTCGCAAAACATGAGCAAGGCGCGGCCGCTGACTGATATCGTCACAAGCGCAATGGGTCAGACCGCCAGCACTGTGACAACACGGTTCAGTTTTGCCGGAGGCGATGGGGACACGGTGTGGGGCCAAATCACCCGGCTTGAGGATCAGGAAGGACCGATCCCCGTCATTCTATATATTCACGGCGGGCCGCAGGGATCATTCCGCGATGGCTGGTCCTCACGCTGGAACCCGCGCGTTGTCGCCAGCCAGGGCTATGCAGTGGTGTCGGTCGATTTCCACGGTAGCGCTGGATACGGGCAGGACTTCATGGACGCCATCAATCAGGATTGGGGCGGTAAGCCTCTGGTCGACCTTCAGCGCGGCCTTGCCGCCGCGCTGGAGCTTGATCCGCAGATTGACGGCTCACGCGCCTGCGCCATGGGTGCCAGTTATGGTGGGTATATGGTGAACTGGATTGCGGGCAACTGGCCTGACCGGTTCGACTGCCTTGTCCAGCACGATGGGCTGTTCGATATGCGCAGCTTCTATTATTCGACCGAGGAATTGTGGTTCCCGCGCTGGGATTTCGGCGGCTCCTATGCCGAACAAAGCGAGGTTTACGAACGCTGGAACCCGGTGAACCACGTCGACAAATGGCAATCACCGATGTTGGTGATTACTGGTCAAAAGGACTTCCGCGTCCCCTATTCCCAGGGCTTGCAAAGCTTCACCGCCCTGCAAGAGCGCGGCATCCCGGCGCAATTGCTGGTTTTCCCTGATGAGAATCACTGGGTTCTGGGCGCGGAAAACTCGCTGCAATGGCATAACACCGTGTTTGCATGGCTCGATCGCTGGCTGGTAAGAGAACCCGCCAGGAGGGAAGGCGAATGAGCAAAACTCCCTCTGCCAAGGCTCTCGCATCCGCGCGCTATTCATTGGCGAAGAAATATGGCGATCCTGCCAAGGGCGACACAATTGAGCGCCAGATCTTTCTGTGCGCGATTTCCGAGAAGCAAAAGTGCTGCTCACGCGAGGAGGGCGAGGCATCCTGGGGTTATCTCAAGAACCGCCTGAAAGAACTCGGCCTGATCGGACCAAAGCGAACAGCGGACCACCCGAAGGGCGCAGGCGGCGGGGTGCAACGCTCAAAGGCGGATTGTCTGCAATTGTGCGATGCAGGGCCGGTCGCCGTCGTCTGGCCGGAAGGGGTGTGGTATCATTCCTGCACGCCAGCCGTACTGGAGCGGATCATTCAGGAACACCTGATCGGCGGAACACCAGTGGAGGATTTGCGCCTGCACCCGCAAGCAAACCCGAAATCGGCAGACTAACGCTCGTCGTCGCGAGGACCGAAAAGCTCATCAGCGCTGGGCAGGCGATTGTCGACGGCTTCGTCATGGCCGGTGCCGTTTGACAGGAACACCAGCCCCATCAATCCACCGCCCAGCAGCATTGTCAGGCCGATCCCCAGCGCTCCAGCGATCATAAAGTGGATCGAAACCTCCGGATTGAACAGCCAGAACAGGCCCATGACTATGATGACCGTGGCTGCGGTGACGGCACACAAAATGCGCATAATCTGACGAAAGCGCCCCCAGGCGTGGGCCGCGTTCTCAGGATCATCAAGCGGGGATTTATTGACCATGGGCGCTCTCATGCGCGCCTGCAAACCGCTTGGCAATGGCACTGAATGCATGGGCCGATGCGCCAGATTCGCCTTTTGGCCACATCAGTGGCACTCTTGTTGGCGGGATAGAGGAGAGAGCGCATGAGTATTGCCACAATCATCGCCGATCGTTCGGCTGAGAATATTATCTCTTGCGATGTTTCGACCCGCGTTTCCAAGGCGGTCGAAATGCTCGCGAACCAGAGGATTGGCGCTTTGCCAGTTCTGCGCGATGGCGCGGTGGCGGGCATCATTTCCGAACGCGACGTGATCTATCAACTCGCCAGCCAGGGCAGCAGTTGCCTTGATGGTCCGGTGGAAGCGATCATGACATCGCCGGCTGTCACCGTAGAGCCGTCGACCAGCATCGATGAAGCGCTGGCCTTGATGACGCGCCGCCGGTTTCGCCATTTCCCCGTGGTCGAAGGCGGCAAATTGCGCGCGTTTATCTCAATTGGAGATCTGGTGAAGACACGGATCGAGGAAGTCGAACACGAGGCCGAGGCGATGCGCAGCTATATCCAGACGGGCTGACCGGATTGGCTGCATCGGACCGATAGCGATAGTACGGTAACACTAAGCCTTGAGGATCAACTCCAAGGACACTAAATCAGGATCATGGCTGACACTCTCACATTGACCCCCGCCGCTGCAAAGCGTGTTGCGGCGATTGCTGAAAAGCAGACAAAGCCCGCAATTCTGAGGCTTTCGGTCGAGGGTGGGGGCTGTTCGGGCTTTCAGTACAAGTTTGAAATGGCCGAATCGCCCGAAGGTGAGGATATGGTCAGCGAAACCGATGGCGTCCAACTGCTGGTCGATCCCGTCAGCCTTGATCTGGTGGGCGGGAGCGTCGTCGATTTTGTGGAATCTCTGGGCGGCGCGGCGTTTCGCGTTGAGAACCCGAATGCAGCGGCGGGTTGCGGTTGCGGATCCAGCTTCGGCATTTGAGTTAGACCTGCGGCGGGCTTTGGGGCATTGAGCCCCTTATGAAACTCGCCACTTTCAACATTAACGGCATCAAGGCGCGTCTGCCCCGGCTCAAGGAATGGCTGGAGGAAACCCGCCCCTCGATCGCCTGTCTTCAGGAAATCAAAAGTCAGGACGATGGCTTCCCCGCTGACGAATTCGAAGCGCTAGGCTATCAGCCAATCTGGCATGGTCAGAAAGCCTTCAACGGCGTAGCGGTGCTAGCCGACGCCAAAGCGGGCTATTCCATCACCGAAGTCCAACGCGGCCTTGGGATTAACGGTCCTAAAGAGGATGAAGGCGAACAAGCACGCTATCTCGAAGTTGACGCCAGCAAGGATGACGAACCCACCACACGCGTTGTTTGTATCTATTTGCCCAACGGTAACCCGCAACCGGGCCCGAAGTTCGACTATAAACTCGCCTGGATGGAAAAGCTGCACACGCGGATGTCCGCGATCTGGGAAGAGGAAGTTCCCGCAGTGGTATTAGGCGACTATAATGTCATCCCGTTCGACGATGACACCTTTTCGGTAAAGGCGATGGCGAATGATGCCCTGACACAGCCCGAGAGCCGTGCTGCCTATGCACGATTGCTGGCCGATGGATGGACAGACGCTGTGCGCACGCTCAACCCGCGCGGCGGCGTGTGGACCTATTGGGATTATCAGGCAGGCGCATGGCAGCGCGATCACGGCTTTCGCATTGACCACGCGCTGCTTTCGCCCGAGCTAGCAGACCGGCTGCGCGCCGTGGGCGTCGATCGCGATCATCGAGGGCGCGAAAAGGCCAGCGATCATGCGCCTGTCTGGGTGCAACTCGATTAGTCGGGCGCTCTGATCAAGAGCGCCCGTTCTGCATCAACGATAAAAGACGTGCGTGTCGATCTGTGCTGTTCGGGTCTTGCGACGGCTCCAGCTGGGACGGACGTATTTTGCGTGGAAATAGACGGCGTCTTCGGCCTCTGAATCCCACATGCCTTCATGCGCAATTTGAGCGATCGCCTTGGCTCGTTGCCATGCATTCGAAGATGCGCGTATGTTGGGCATGCGACCATTCTTCACGAACGAGAACTGCGCGCGCTGATACACCACTCCGCAATAACTGGCGGGAAAGCGATTATCGTCGGCGCGATTGATAACAACCTGCGCCACAGCAAGCTGGCCGGCGAGCGGCTCACCGCGCGATTCGAAATAGACCGCGCCGGCAAGACAACGCATCTGTTCAGTCAACTCATCAGGGGTGACCATGCTGACCAGTTCACCAAGCGAGCTTGCGTCAGTTGGGGTGCCTGCAGCACCTGCGTCTTCCTCGGGAAGCGGCTGAACAACAGCGTTGGAAACGAACTCGACAGTGTCTGCGCCGTCTGCCTGAGCGTCCATCGGGACAACCTCGAAGGCATCTGCGTTCAGATCAACAGCTTCATCACCCAGATCCACAGCCCCGACCTGTATGTCGGCTGCGGTATCCTGAGCGAATGCTTCGGTGCCGTCGGCACTGGAAAAACTCAAACTGGCAGTCGCAATAACAGCAACTGCACTAAGGGAATAAGTCCTGCGACTCATGTAATCACTATATTCGTGCGGTGAGCGCGCTCAGTCACAGGCCCTTGAACCCAGATGTTACCAGGCGATTTTTTCGCGTGTCTGTTAGGTGGTTCTTTGGTGGCCTGCCGGCCGCCCCCCGTCTGCGTGCCAACCGAGAACCGAATTGTCTCTCTGCAGGCCTACGCACTGGAAGGAAACTTTCAAATAGTTTCTAGTGAAACAAGATCAAGTTAATTCGGCAGAAGTGCGATGAACCGTTCTGCGTCGTCGATATCCACCTCTATGGTCCAGATATCAGGGTCCTGGGCGCGACGTCGCTGCAAATATTCCGAAAACTCTGCTTTATTTTCAGGGTCTTCCGCCCTCGTTTGAACAAATTGCCTGGTCCCGTCCAGTTGCGGCATTCTTTCGTAAAGTTTCGTATCCTCACCACGATACATGGTTACGATCAGGATGACGCCGGCATCGCGCTCACCTTTGGAAAGCACCGTCGCCATACCTCCATTGGCTTCGACAAGGCGGATCAGGCTTCCAACTTCAAGATGGGCGGGCAAACGCATGGTAGTCAGAACAAGGCGAGCGCCATCAGTGGCCCGCATCTGATTGCATTGCAGCAGCATAACCGTCGAGACCGGACAAGGCGATGTGCGAGCGCATGAAGGTTCCCGTACCTCGTCCGATTTCATCCCCTTCGTCATCAATAAGGCGCGATTCGGCCACAAAGACGCGGCGCTTGCCGCTGACCCAGCGCCCCTCGGCGATGACTTCCCCGGCGCGAACGGGCTTTGTGAAGTTCAGATTAAAGCTGGTGGTGAGCAGGAAGCGATCAGTGGACAGCGTGTTCGCCGCATAGAAAGCCGCGTCATCCAACATCTTGAAATAGATCGTCCCGTGCGCCGCCCCGGCCGCGTGAAACACGTCTTCGCTTACCCTAAAATGCAAGCGCGCCAGGCCACGCCCGGTTATCTCAAGCCGCGAATTGAACTTTTCATTGATCGGGGCCGAAGCATATAGCCTCTCAAGCGCGCGATAGTGGAGCTGTGCCCCGTTTTGCCCCACGCTTTCACCCGGACTTTGGTCTGTTCCGGGATACGGTCGGGTCCCCCCCGAAGCTCCTGTTGTGTCAGGCGGCATCGCGCAGGAATTGATTGGTCAGCACCGCAAACAAAGCCTCTGCATCTTCTGCATCCAACAAGGCCTGCAACTTCGGTTCGTCGCGCAGCAAACGTGAGACGGCAGCAAGGGCATGAAGATGGGTCGCGCCGGCATTCTCCGGTGAGACGAGGCCAAAGACAAGAGACACCGGCATGGCGTCAGCCGCGGCAAAATCACACGGATCTTCGAGTTTGAGCAAGGCGACCGTCGGGCGATTGACGGCCGCGCTGCGACAATGAGGAATTGCGACACCGTTGCCAAAACCGGTGCTGCCCAGCGCTTCGCGTTGTTCCAACCCTTCGAGGATTTCAGCAGCATCGAGCGAATACACGTCGGCAAACAAATCCGACAGGCGCGAGAGCACATGATGCTTTGGCGCAGTTTTGGCTTCGGATCTGTTGTCGGAGTTCAAGATAGCGACCGCATCGGGCCGCATAGAAATGTTCACGTCCATGTTCTCTCGCGTCCCAAATCGAAGTATAAAGCTCTACGCATACCGAGGGCATCCGCAGGCAATCGGGATGCGGCGCCTCTCCATTCGGCGTTGGCCCGGGTCTGTTTTCCGATCCCGCGCGAGATAGGGGGCGCAGGAGGTTGGACCCTAACGCGGTTCAACCCATCCGATTGATCCATCTGAGCGGCGGTAGACCATATTATGCCGTCCAGTGCCAGCATTTTTGAAGAACAGCGCAGCTGTATCGCGCAAGTCGAGCATCATCACCGCATCAGCGACCGAGCCTGTGGGAATATCGATGCTGGTCTCCGCGATGATGGGCGGTGAATCGGCGGTGAGTTCTCCTTCACTCTCATCTGCGGCAAAAATCGTATAGGCCGCCTCCTCTTCGGCGCGCGCCTGAGCCGCGCGATCATGGCGATCTTTCAAGCGGCGTTTGTACCGGCGCAGCTGCTTTTCAATTTTGCCAGCCGCATTGTCGAGCGCCAGATGGGCATCGTGCGCCTCGCCCTGCGCCTTCAGGATCGTGCCTTGCGTCACATGCGTGATGATATCGCAGCGAAAGGCCCCCGCGGGCGCTTTGCCCATGGTCACGTGAGAAGAAAGCGCGCGCTCAAAATACTTCTCGACAATCGCGCCCAGCCGGTCGGATGCATGCTCCTGCAAAGCCGCGCCTGTTTCCACCTGATGTCCTGAAACACGGATATCCATGACACTTTAGCCTCCTTTTAGCCCCTCCTTCAACAAAATGGAGGGTTAGCGCGCCCAGAGCGCGTCCTTCAATCCGCCGATAAATTCGGCATGCCGCGCGAGTTCTTCAGCGCTTGCGACATGGGGACGCGGCTCCCGGCGCGCCCTGTGATGATCGGGCGGTGAGCCGACTTGCATCGAACGCGGCATATGGACCGGGATTGCCGGATTGTCGGCCGCCAGTTCCAAACCAATCTGCCGCCCACCTGTCAGCTCAACATAAACCTGCGCCAGCAATTCTGCATCAAGCAGCGCACCATGCTTTACGCGGTGACTGCGATCCACTCCGTAGCGCGTGCACAGCGCATCCAGCGAGTTCTTGGCGCCGGGATGTTTCTTGCGCGCGATCGCGACCGTATCGACCATGCGTTCCATGGAAACCGGATCGCGCCCGATGCGCACCAGTTCCGAATTGAGAAAGCCGAAATCGAAACCGGCATTGTGCGCGACAAGTGGAGCGTCGCCGAGAAAGTCCAGCAGCGTATCAACACTCTCGGCGAACAGCGGTTTGCTGGAAAGGAACGCGGATGAGAGACCGTGCACATTTTCTGCCTCTATCGGCATGTCACGTTCGGGATTGTAATAGGCGTGGAAACTCTCGCCCGTTGCGACCTTCCCGATCATTTCAACACAGCCAATTTCCACCATCCTGTCGCCCGTCTTGGGGTCGAGGCCGGTGGTTTCGGTATCAAATATAATTTCACGCATCTAGAATACTATCCGCTCAAATCCGGTCCGGCGCAAGGGGTCCGATCCGGCGCTAATCCCGCGTAGATCTCAACTCGCTGACAAGAGCGGCGACCTGAGCACGTGTTTCGGCGATTGTTGTGCCTGTATCGATAATGTGATCGGCGCGTTCGCGCTTTTCGCCGTCAGGTGTTTGCAGGCCGAGGATGTGCTCGAGTTTTTCCGGCGTCATTCCCGGACGCGCCAGAACACGGTCGCGCTGGGCTTCGGCGGGGGCCGATACGACGACAACCACGTCCACCGCCTCATGTCCGCCGCGCTCAAATAACAGCGGGATATCGAATACAAGCAGCGCTTCATCGGCGTTATCAGCAAGGAATTGAGCACGCTGTCTGCCCACAACGGGATGCACAATCGCTTCGAGCTGCGCGAGTTTCTCCGCATCGCCAAACACCAGCTTACCCAAAGCATCGCGATCCACGCCGTTTTCGTTGGTGGAGCCGGGAAAAGCCGCTTCAATCGCGGGCACCAGTACACCGTCAGGCCCCTGCATTGCCCGCACCGCAGCATCCGCATCAAACACCGGCACACCCGCTTCGGCAAACATCGCCGCCACAGTGGATTTGCCCATGCCGATGGAGCCGGTAAGGCCGACGATGGTCGGGCGATTGGTCGGCATATCCTCGTTCATGCCATCAGCCTTTCGCGCAGCTCTTCATCAAATTCACGCGGGGCAGGGGCACCAAAGAACTTCTCGAACGCGACTGCGGCCTGGCCGATCAACATGGAATAGCCATCAATCGTGCGAAGCCCGGCAGAGCGCGCGCCAGCCAAAAACGGCGTTTCAATCGGATCGGTAACGATATCATAGGCGATGGATCGTGGCGGCGCATGGCTCCAGTCAAAGGCAAGCGGTGGCTGGCCGCGCATCCCGAGCGGCGATGCATTGACGACCAGATCAAAGCATCCTTCCCGGTCATCAAAGGCAAAATCTGTCGGACCGGCAAAATGCCCGATATGCACCGCGTGGTGCTCTCCCATAGGCGCAAGCTCATCAAGCATCGCGCGCGCTTTTTCAGGATCACGGCCCGCCAGAACCAGCGTAAAGCCCTGATCATAGAGAGCGGCAATGATCGCCCGCGCTGCGCCTCCAGTGCCAAGGATGCGGGCCATGCGAAACAGGTGTTGTTCTGCCAAGTCTTCGCGAATGGCTTCCAGAAAGCCGGGCGCATCGGTGTTATAGGCGGTAAACGTGTCGCCATCGCGCACGAGAGTGTTTGCAGCTCCGATGCTTTGGGCAAGCGGATCGACTGTGTCAGCAAGCGCGAGCGCCTCATATTTGTGCGGCATGGTGACGTTGCAACCGCGCCAGTCAGGGTCTTCGAGCGCGGATTTCGCATAATCCGCCACGTTGCCCGCCAGCACCCGATGCGTGCTGTATTCTCCGGAAGTGCCGAGCTTTTCGAGCCAGAAACGATGGATCAAGGGCGATTTGGAGTGCTCAATCGGATCACCGATAACATGCGCATATGGAACACTCATGCGATAATCACACCTTCCTCGCGCAGGGCGGCCAGAACGGCGAGCAGGGGCATCCCAAGGATCGTGAACTGATCGCCATCGATCCGGTCAAACAATTGAACGCCCATCGCCTCAATGCGAAAGACACCCACGGTGTAGCCAACCGCGGGCCATTCGCGCTCCAGATAATGCTCAATAAATGCATCGGAAAGCTGACGCACATGGAGCAATGCCTGTGACGGAGCGCTCCATACACAGGTGTCGCCGCGCACCAATGCGGCCGCGCTGTGAAGCTCCAGGGGCTTGCCGGAGAAGTACCGCAAGTGTTCAGCCGCGTTCTCTCGCGAAGTGGGTTTATCAAAGCGCCTGCCACCTACAACTACGAGGGAGTCACTGCCCAAGACCAGCCTTTCACCATGCGATTTTGCTAATTCCGCGGCCTTGGCAACGCTTAACGCTTCGGCAATTTCTGGCGGTGTCGCATCGGCAAGGCCAGCTTCAACTGCGCGTTCGTCAATGTCAGCAGGTATCGCTTCATACGCCACGCCAGCGGCATCCAGCATCGCACGGCGCGAAGCGGACTTCGACGCGAGAATGAGTTCGGGGGCAGACGCAGAGACGCTCATATTGGCTTTGATACCCCGTCGACCGGTTGGTCCCGAATGCGGCGATCCTGCACCAGACGGATAATCGCGGCTGCGCTTTCTTCGATAGAACGGCGCGTCACATCGATCACCGGCCAGCCATTGTCGGCAAACATCCGGCGGGCATATTGCAGTTCGTCCTTCACCCTGTCTCCATCGACATAAGACGTTTCAGTGCCTTCATTCAGCGAAAGCAGACGGTTGCGCCGGATCTGCACCAGTCGCTCCGGCGCGGTCGTAAGGCCGACCACCAGCGGATTGCGCAGACCAAACAGAGCCTTGGGCGGGGGGCTTTCGACCACAATCGGGATATTAGCCGTCTTGTACCCGCGATTGGCGAGGTAGATGCTCGTGGGCGTCTTTGAGCTGCGCGACACGCCGGCCAGAACAATATCGGCCTGTTCCCAATCCTCATGTGCCACCCCATCATCATGCGCGATTGTGTACTGGATCGCATCCACCCGCTTGAAATAGTCGGCATCCATCGTGTGCTGGCGACCGGGGCGACCATGCGCCTCCTGACCCAGCTGCGATTCCAGCGCGGCGGTAACCTGATCAAGCACGGGTACGGCAGGTAGGCCCAGATGACGGCAATGCTCCTCCAGCCGGGCGCGATTTTCCGGGTTGACCAGTGTAAACAGCACCAATCCCGGATTGTCCGCAAAGTCGCCCACAATCCGGTCTAGATGCTGGCGCGATCGCACCATAGGCCAGAAATATCGGCTGACACTGGGATCATCGAATTGGGCAAGCGCCGCTTTGGCGATCATTTCCAGAGTTTCACCGGTGGAATCCGACACGAGATGGAGATTGAGCCGATTCATGATTCGCCTTGCCTGCGCCAGTACTGGGCCAATCTTACCTTTGTCCCTGTGGAAACCACCATGCATAAACCACGGGACCGTCCTGACGACAAGCTGGGGGGAAGTTTTCCGCACTTTCATGAGTCACTTTTCAAGCCGGCTTCTCGACACGGGACAAACTCTATCGACAGGCTGGGGACAGCGTGGATAGTTCGTTATTGACTCACAGACGATGCGGATTCGCGATGGCATCGAAAGGGGTGTTCACACTCGGAGAAATCAGGCAGAGGCCGGGAATTCCCAGTATCCACAGGGCCTACTGAATCCATCAACCCTTTATAAATATATTATATTTGTTTTAAGGAACACGAATGCCCGGTCCTTTGCTCGATACCCTCAAGGGTACAAAACAACCCGTCGCCCCTATCTGGCTTATGCGTCAGGCCGGACGATATCTGCCCGAATATCGCGAACTGCGCGCCGAAAAAGGCGGCTTTCTCGAGCTTGTTTATGACAGCGACGCCGCAGCTGAGATCACGGTGCAGCCGATCCGGCGCTTTGCCTTTGATGGCGCAATCCTGTTTTCGGATATTCTGATCGTTCCCCATGCGATGGGGCAGGGGCTGGAGTTTCTCGCAGGGGAGGGGCCAAAGATGAGCCCTACGCTGCGTGAGACGCAGCTTGATAGCTTCACACCTGCTTATGAGCGGTTTGATCCCATTTACGAGACGGTCCGAAAGACTCGAGGGATGATCTCGGATAAGGTGACGATGCTGGGGTTTGCGGGATCCCCGTGGACAGTCGCGACCTACATGATCGCTGGCGAAGGCTCAAAGGATCAGGGCCCGGCACGGCTTATGGCCTATCGCGATCCATCGCGCATGCAGGCGATCTGCGACGCAATTGCTGATGTCTCGATAACCTATCTGCGCGGTCAGATCGATGCGGGCGCGGAAGCGGTGCAACTGTTTGACAGCTGGTCAGGCAGTCTTGCTCCAGATGAATTTGAGCGTTGGGTCATTGCGCCCAATCAAAAAATCACAGCCGCACTCAAGCAATCGCATCCTGATACGCCTGTGATGGGCTTCCCCAAGGGTGCAGGCGCGAAGCTGCCAGCCTACGCACGCGAAACTGACGTTGATGCCATTTGCCTTGATGAAACTGTCGATCCGGTTTGGGCGAACTCGGTGCTGCCTGAAGGTATGCCGGTCCAGGGCAACCTCGATCCGCTGCTGCTTGAAGCGGGCGGTCCGGTTCTTCCTGTGCGGTGCAAGGCCGTTCTCGATGCGTTTCCCGATCGTCCGCATATATTTAATCTGGGCCACGGTATCGGCCAGTTCACACCGATTGACCATGTCGAGCAGCTGTTGAAAGCGGTTCGGGGATAAGCGAGGCAATTTCGTTATGGAAACGCTACTTCTCATCAGCAATTGGCTTCGTGTTGGCCATGTCATCTTTATGGTTTTCTGGCTTGCGGGTCTGTTTATGCTGCCGCGCCAGTGTATCTACATGCTTGATCATACGCCCGGCTCCGAAGGTGAAGCGAAGTGGGCAGATCGCATGGGTAAGCTGCGCAAGATCGTTTTAACGCCCAGCCTTGTTCTGGTGTGGGTGTTCGGCCTGGCGATTGCGATCCCCGGCGGCTATTTTTCAGGGGCCGGATGGTTGCACGCCAAAGTAACGCTCGTGGTTCTGCTGTCGGGATATCATGGCTGGCTGGTTGGCAAGACCAAGAAAATGGCGCGTGGAGAACGGCCTTTGACTGAAAAGTCACTGCGCCTGGTTGGAGAAATCCCGGGCCTGTTTCTCGTGCTCATTATCGTGCTGGTTTACATCAAACCGTTTTGAGCATCCGCTTTTGACGCGGCGAGTGCATTCGTGGATTGACCCGGACGCTGCATACCCGTATTTCGTGACCACACATCCGGCTATGACTCCACACGATCTCGTGCGCAGTCCGTCTGCTTTCTCCAAGCCCAGTCCTGATCGTTTATTGCGGCAGGACGCCTCGTCCAAAGAGGTATTGACGACCGGCTCTTCCTGTTGCCTCGCAAAGGCTACGTGACCAATCTGGAATACATTTCCCCATGCATCTTAAAGACTTAAAACAGAAAACCCCGGCCGAACTCGTTCAGATGGCGGAAGAGCTCGGCGTTGAAGGCGCCTCGACCATGCGGCGGCAGGATCTGCTGTTCAGCATCCTGCGCGAACTCGCAGAAGACGAAGAATACGAAGAGCGCATCATGGGCATCGGCACTATTGAAGTGCTGCAGGACGGCTTTGGCTTCCTGCGCTCGCCCGAGGCGAATTATCTTGCCGGGCCTGACGATATTTATGTGTCGCCCAACCAGATCCGCAAATGGGGTCTGCGCACAGGTGACACCGTAGAAGGAGAAATCCGCCATCCCAGAGAAGGTGAGCGCTATTTCGCACTCACAGGCCTCAGCACGGTGAACTTCGAAGATCCGGACGCGGTGCGGATGCGGACCAATTTTGACAACTTGACACCACTTTATCCGGAAAAGAAGCTGTCGCTTGATACGCTTGATCCAACGGTGAAGGACAAGTCTGCGCGGGTGATCGATATCATCGCACCGCAAGGCAAGGGACAACGCGCCCTGATCGTTGCGCCTCCGCGCACGGGTAAGACGGTTCTGCTGCAGAACATTGCCAAAGCCATCACCGACAACCATCCCGAAGTGTTCCTGCTGGTGCTTCTGGTGGATGAACGTCCGGAAGAAGTCACCGATATGCAGCGCAGTGTGAAGGGCGAGGTCATCTCCTCAACCTTTGATGAGCCCGCCAATCGCCACGTACAAGTCGCTGAAATGGTTATCGAGAAGGCGAAGCGTCTGGTCGAGCACAAGAATGACGTAGTTATTCTCCTCGACTCGATCACCCGTCTTGGCCGTGCTTACAACACGGTCGTACCCAGCTCTGGTAAAGTGCTGACCGGCGGCGTGGATGCGAACGCCCTCCAGCGTCCCAAGCGCTTCTTTGGTGCCGCGCGCAATATTGAAGAGGGCGGTTCGCTGTCCATCATCGCCACAGCGCTGATCGACACTGGCAGTCGCATGGACGAAGTTATCTTTGAAGAGTTCAAAGGCACCGGTAACTCGGAAATCGTCCTGGATCGCAAGGTTTCTGACAAACGCATCTTCCCCGCGCTCGATGTCGGCAAGTCCGGCACTCGTAAGGAAGAACTGCTGGTTGAGAAGGACAAGCTTTCCAAGATGTGGGTCCTGCGTCGCATTTTGATGCAGATGGGCACCATAGATGCCATGGAATTCCTCCTCGACAAGATGAAGGATTCCAAGACCAACGAAGACTTCTTCGATACGATGAACCAGTAACCATCTGCTTTTACAGGTTTTATCCTTGAGGGAGGGTTCGACTTATGATCAGTCAGTATCTGTATATCAGCACCGCGCCGAGCCTGTCTCGAGAGGATGTCAGCGGCATTCTGGAGACCAGCGCGCGTAACAACCCGGCACGCGGGGTAACCGGGCTTTTGCTCTATAACGGCCGCAATTTTCTCCAGCTCCTCGAAGGTGAGGAGTCAGAGCTGGTGTCCTTGATGCTCAAGATCAGCCATGATCCGCGCCATACCGGCATATCGATGATCGAACGACGCAGTGTGGGTCAGCGCGCCTGCCCGGATTGGGCGATGAAGCGCGTTCTGATCGCGGAGAGCGTGGCGACACGGCATGAGCTGCTCGAAGCGGAATTGCCTGCGGACCTCGATCCCCAGACGCGGAAGATCATCATGAATTTCGCGGTGCTGAATTAATCGACAGGTCGGATCGCTGGCCCGTAGGATCAATACTCATCCGGGGCGCTGACATCGAGATGCTTGGTGAAAAACGCGGCTGTTCTGCCATCGGCTATGTTTGCGGCGTCTTCATCCCGTCGAGCACCGACTTCGGTGGCGAATCCGTGATCTAACCCCTCGTAGTCGTAAAGCGTCACACGGGGGTGATCATCCAGCCCTTCATGCATCGCTGCTTGTGTCGCCTTGTCGACAAAGCCGTCTTCGGTCGGGATATGCAGCATAAGCGGGTTTGCAATTGCGTCTTTTTCGCTCAGCAACCCATCGATGCCGACGCCATAATAGCCGACCGACGCGTCCACATCGGTGCGCGCGGCGGTCATAAAGGCGAGCCTACCACCGAGGCAATATCCCACGCAGCCTACCTTGGTCACGCCGCCGGCCTCCCGCACATAATTGATCGTCGCCTGAATGTCCCGAATTCCGGTATCTTGATCAAACTGGCCCATCCATTCGAGTGCCTTGTTGAATTCAGGCTCAACGTCCGGGTCCAGTTCAATGCCGGGTTCTAACCGCCAGAACAGATCAGGCGCGATCGCGAGATAGCCTTCCGCTGCCAGTTTGTCGCATTTCTGGCGAATGCCTGTGTTAACCCCGAAGATCTCCTGAATCACGACGATGGCCGCCTTTGGTGTGGTGGCGGGCCGCGCAATATAGGCGGCGAAATTTGCGTCTGCGTCGAGGGTGGGGATGGTGGCGGTCTCGGTCATGGCGAAGGCTCCATTTGTGATCGGTGTTCAGGCCAGTGCGCTCAAAGCTTTGGTTCGCTGGCTTCACTGGTCGACTAACGCGTCTTTGCGCGGTAATCCACTGTACAACGGTTCAAGCAAACCCAAATGGCAATTATGTGATGCGCTAGAGAGGCAAACCCCATGAAGATCAATGTCGAGATTGAGTGCACGCCGGAAGAGGCCCGTACCTTCATGGGTTTGCCGGATGTCAGTCAGGCGAACGCGGTCTATGTGGATACAGTGGCCAATGCGATGAAAGGGGTGAGTAGCCCCGATCAGCTTAGAGAATATGCGGAGAATCTAGCGCCAATGGGCCAGATGGGGCTGAAACTGTTCCAGAGCTTCGTAGAAGGCGGTATGCGGGGCGGGTCATCGCGGCCATCTTCGGGTGGCCCCTCGAACAAGAACGATGATTGATCGCGCGGTTTGGCTTTCCGTTCGAGAATGCTGACAGATGAGTGATACGGATCGAGCTCAAGCGACGATAGTCGCTCTCTCGAGTGGCGCGCCGCCAGCAGCCATTGGAATTATCCGCGTGAGCGGGCCTCAGGCTGCTGCGGCAGTAGAGATATTGGCCGGCAAGTTACCGGAAGCGCGCCGCGCCAGTCTCGCACGTCTGCACGGTCAATCCGGGAATCTGCTGGATGAGGCAGTCGTTCTCTGGTTTCCTGGCCCTGAGACGGCCACCGGAGAGGATCTCGCCGAGTTTCACTGTCACGGGGGCAGGGCGGTCCTTGCTGCGGTTCACGAAGCGGTGCTTGCCGTTCCTGGTGTCCGCCCAGCCGAGGCAGGCGAGTTCACTCGGCGAAGTTTTGCCAATGGCCGGATCGATCTTTCGGAAGCGGAAGGGTTGGCCGACCTCTTGTCAGCCGAGACAGAGCTTCAGCGGGCAGCTGCCATTGCCAATGCGAGCGGCGTTGTATCCGCGATGGTGGTCAACTGGCGCGATGCGGTTTTGAGGCTCTCGGCTCAGGTTGAAGCCGCGCTCGATTTCTCCGATGAAGATGACGTTGACGAGTTGCCTGATGGTTTCACGTGGAACATTACCCAGATGCAAAGCCAGCTCATTGATTGGCTTGAGCGGCCGCGTTCCGAAAAACTGGGCGAGGGCTTTCGCGTGGCTCTGGCTGGTCCGCCGAATGCGGGCAAGTCGACGCTATTCAATGCGCTGGTGGAGAGTGAAGCTGCAATCACCTCCCCCATCGCCGGCACTACGCGCGACGTGATTGAGCGCAATGTGGCGATTGACGGTGTGCCGTTCAGTTTCGTGGACACGGCTGGGCTGCGTCAGGCCGGTGAAGACGATATCGAGGCAATTGGCATTGATCGCGCTCATGCGGAGTTGGAAAAAGCCGACATTGTCCTGTGGCTTGGCGACGAGGGTTCTGGGCCTGAAGGGGCTTGGGAAATTGCCACGCGCAAGGATGGCGACAATTTTGTTTCCAAGGCGTCGGCACGTTTTGAACTCTCTGGCCTGACGGGTGAGGGGGTTGCTGAATTGAAATCGGCTTTGGTCCATAATGCGCGCACCAGCTTGCCAAAACCGGGGGAGGGGGCTTTGAATCTTCGCCAACATATTCTTCTGAGCCAAGCCAGCGCGGCACTGCAAGCATGCGAGGCGCAATCGGATCTGCTCTTGATCGGAGAGGACCTGCGTGTCGCGCGCGGATGTTTTGACAGACTGATCGGGCGCAGCACTACAGAAGACATGCTGGACGCGCTCTTTGGTCGCTTTTGCATCGGGAAATAGCTCAAACGGTGCTGTTCCACGTGAAACAGCTTTGACGCTGACGTTGGGACGCCCTATTTGGCTCTCATGCGAGATTTTGATGTTCTTGTGATCGGCGGTGGACATGCCGGTGTCGAGGCTGCGTGTGCTGCAGCCCGTATGGGTGCGTGCACGGGATTGGTGAGCTTTAACCTCGCCGCAATCGGAGCGATGAGCTGCAATCCTGCAATCGGTGGGCTTGGTAAGGGGCATCTCGTTCGCGAAGTCGATGCGCTGGACGGGGTGCTTGGTCGCGCAGCAGATGCAGGCGCAATTCATTACCGAATGCTCAACCGGTCTAAGGGCAGCGCCGTATGGGGTCCACGTGTGCAGGCGGACCGAACCCGTTTCAAGGCTGAAGTTCAGCGGATTGTGCGAGCGCAAGCCAATCTCACCCTTATCGAGGGCGAGGCGGCAGCACTTCTTCTGAAAGGTGGCTCGATTGCCGGACTGGAACTGGCTGATGGTTCTCAGGTTGTGGCTGGCCGTGTTGTGCTGTGCACGGGGACATTTCTTGGTGGGATTTTATTCAGGGGCGAAGAACGCATTGAGGGTGGTCGGGTAGGCGAGAATGCCGCAACGCGTCTCGCCGAGCAGTTGCGCGGAGCGGATCTCCCGATGGCGCGCCTGAAAACCGGTACTCCACCCCGTCTTGACGGTCGCACAATTGACTGGGCGGTCTTGCCAGAACAGCCGTCTGACGATGAAAGCTGGACGATGTCGTCGCTCACGAAGCGTCGGTCGAACCCTCAGGTGTTCTGTGCAATCACGCGCACCACACAGGCTTCGCACGACGCAATTCGAGCCAACTTACATCGGTCCCCGCTCTTTTCGGGCGCAATTGATGCAGCGGGTCCGCGTTATTGCCCGTCGATCGAGGATAAGATCCACCGCTTCGGCGATCGTGACGGGCATCAGGTGTTTCTTGAACCTGAGGGGTTGGACACGCACCTCGTCTATCCGAACGGGATTAGCACGTCTCTGCCTGTAGATGTTCAGCATACAATGGTTCGTGCAATGCCGGGACTTGGCGATGCAGTGGTTGTGGAGCCGGGCTATGCGGTTGAATACGATCACGTTGATCCGCGTGCTCTTACGCCGGACTTACAATTGCGCGCCATCCCTGGCCTGTATTGCGCCGGACAAATCAACGGCACCACGGGTTATGAGGAAGCCGCTGCACAGGGTCTTGTAGCGGGGCTTGAGGCTGCAGGCGCGGCACTGGGCAAGGAAACACCGGCGCTTGATCGTGCCAATTCTTATATTGCGGTGATGGTCGATGATCTGACTCTGCAAGGCGTGAGTGAGCCCTATCGGATGCTGACATCGCGCGCCGAGTACCGCTTGCGCCTGAGGGCGAACAACGCGTCAACGCGGTTGACAGCGCTGGGATTGAAAGCCGGTTGCGTGGGTAACGAGCGCCGTGGTTGGTTCGCAGCGCGCGAAGATCGCCGGGCTGACTTCTCCGCTGTTTTTAAGCAGCAGGTATCCGCGCGCGCGCTTGCCGATGCGGGTCTTAATGTCCGGCGCGATGGAGGCGCAAAGGCATTGAGCGAATGGTTGCGGCATGATGGAATTGATCTCGCCGTGCTCGAGCCATGGTTTGGCGATGTGGTGTATGACGATCGCGTTTTGGCAGAGGAAATGGCCGAGGATGAAGTATATGCCCCCTATCTCGCGAGGCAGGATTCAGAATTGCGTGATTTGCGGGCAAGTGAGGGCCTGACGCTCTGTGCGAACTTCCCTTATGCCGAGATACCCGGTCTTTCGAATGAAATGGTTGAGCGCTTGAGTGCGGCGGCACCCGCAACTCTGGCAGCGGCAGGCCGTGTTCCCGGCGTGACGCCGGCTGCACTTGCGGCGCTGCTGGTTCATGCAAGACGCATCGATCGTGGTGAGACAAGAGTTGGCCCTGTGCAGAATGCCGCATGAGCCTCGATAATCCCTCGGAACGCCTCCTCCTCTTGAGTGAACCAGAGGCGAAGGCCTATGTGCAGGAATGGGCAGATGCAGAAGCATTAGAACAGTTGGAATTGTTTGCAGCATTGCTTCTTGCTGAGAACCAGAAGCAAAATCTGATCAGTAAAGCTTCGGAAAACGCTTTGTGGCTCCGCCATTTCGCTGACAGCGCGCAACTGCTGTCCTTTGTTCCACGTGAAACACTGGCTAGGCCTAGCGATGAGCCCTGGCTTGATCTCGGCACGGGTGCAGGCTTTCCCGGGATCGTGATTGCAGCCCTGATGCCCCAAGTTCCTGTCGTTTTGGTGGAGTCTCGCGCGCGGCGCGTGGAGTTTTTGGAGACCAGTGTCGCCCAAATGGGGCTGACCAAGTGCAGTGTGATCGGTGAACGTCTGGAGCGGATTAAACCGTTCGCGGCTCGTATCATTTCGGCACGCGCCTTCGCGCCGCTTGAAAAACTGCTCCGGTTATCCGCATCATTCTCCACAAAGTCCACCCGTTACCTCTTGCCCAAGGGACGATCGGCAGCGCAGGAATTACAACAACAAAAAGCGTCGATTCGGAATATGTTTCACGTGGAACACTCATTGACCGATCGCGAGGCAGGGATCATCGTGACATCCTGAGCTTACGCAAAGCGCCGGCCCAACTTGGCAATGGCGCAGAAAGGGCCTCCAATGGAGGAGACAGAGCCATGCTGACCATTGCGATTGCCAATCAAAAGGGCGGGGTGGGCAAAACCACGACCGCTATCAATGTTGCTACAGCGATGGCCGCGACTGGCTGGCGGACACTGCTCGTTGATCTGGACCCCCAGGGAAACGCTTCGACAGGAATGGGTATCGACGCATCGGACCGCGGGCTGTCGAGCTATGATTTACTGGTTGACGATACACCCCTCATTGACACCATTGTCGAAACCGCCATTCCCGGCCTCGACCTGGTGCCGGCGACCGTCGATCTAAGCGGTGCGGAGATCGAACTCGTCTCGGCGGAAGAGCGCACCGCGCGCCTCCGCACAGCTCTCAGTAACCACGGCGCCCATGATATCTGCTTTATCGACTGCCCGCCATCGCTGGGCTTGCTCACTCTCAACGCATTGTGCGCTGCGGATACTTTGCTGGTCCCGCTCCAGTGTGAGTTCTTTGCCTTGGAGGGTTTGAGCCAGCTTTTGCAGACTGTTGACCTGATACAACAGCGCTTCAATCCTTCTCTGGACATCATAGGGGTCGCTTTGACGATGTATGACCGGCGTAATCGATTGACTGAACAAGTATCTGACGATGTGCGCGATTGTTTGGGTAAACTGGTCTTTGACACCGTGATCCCGCGTAATGTGAGGCTGTCGGAGGCACCGAGCCACGGGTTGCCCGCGCTGGTTTATGACCACGCCTGCACCGGCAGCCGCGCCTACATCGCACTGGCGAGGGAGCTGATTGGGCGTTTCCCGGCTGAAAGGCAGGCGGCATGAGCAAGAATACCGATCCTATCCGATTTTCCGTTCCGCAGCGCAGCGCAGCTGATCGCAAGGGCAAAAAGAAGCTTGGTAAGGGTCTTAACGCCCTGATGGGGGAGGTTCAGCGCGAGGAACCGCTTGTTCGGCAGTCCGAAGAAGGGGGTGGTTCGTCCGAAACTAATGCAGCGCCCGGATCAAGCTCACTGCTGAAGAACCTCAGTATCGCAGCGATTGAGCCGCTGCCGGGCAACCCGCGCAAGCATTTCAACGAAGCTGCCCTCGATGAACTCGCCGCCTCTATTGCGACGCGCGGAGTCATTCAGCCCATCATCGTTCGACCCATAGCGAACGGAAAATACCAGTTGGTTGCCGGGGAGCGGCGCTGGCGCGCGGCGCAAAAGGCGCGATTGCACGAGATTCCGGCTTTGGTCCGCGAATTAGGCGACCGCGAAGTTATGGCGCTTGCCTTGATCGAAAACCTTCAGCGCGAGGATCTCAACCCGGTTGAAGAAGCGCGGGCGTATCAGCGTCTCTCGGACGATGAAGGTATGACCCAGGCCGAAATTGCACGCATGGTTGAAAAGTCGCGGAGCCATGTTGCTAATATTCAGCGCCTTTTAGGCCTTCCTTCGGCGGTTCTGGACCTTTTGGAAACGGATAAGCTCTCTATGGGCCACGCACGGGCGTTGATCGGCCAAGAAGACGCCACAGCGCTGGCAGAGCGGGCGGTGAACGACAATCTCTCGGTTCGCGAGATAGAGAAGCTTGTCCGGAAAATTGCGAAATCAGTCTCTGGGGTCGAGGCAGGAGCAAAATCTGGTACACCTGCATTTGCCACAGACAACACGGCTGGCGATGCGGATATCGCCGCGGTTCAGAGCCATCTCGAAGAATTTCTGGGCCTGCCGGTGCGAATCAAGGCCGATGCAGACCCGCGTTCTGGCCAGGTTACGATTCGTTATAAGACGCTCGACCAGCTCGACCTCGTGTGTCAGCGATTAACGGGCGGTGATATCTAATTTGCGTTTAAGCTGAAATTAGCCATCGCCGATTCCTTAAACTATAGATAATACAAGGGGATGCGGTTTTTTGCCGGTTAATCCCTTCACCAGCATTAACCATATCCAAAAACGAAGGATGAACCCAAGGTTTCTACATAGGTGGCGTTCGGACAGCACAGTCCGTTCGGAATTTGCGCTTGAGGGCATCACTCCTCGGACGCGCTCGCAACGGGACAAGACCACCCATTGGAAGGACCTGAAATGACCAAGACAATCCGTATCGGCGCAGCCGGAATCGCCATGTTTGCAGCCCTAGGTATGGGTTCCGCTGCATCGGCACAGACCGTTCAATCCGCAGACGCTTTCGCTGAAGTGCTTGAGCCGCTGACCCTCGCAGTGACCGGTTCGCTTGATTTCGGTGCGATCGTTGTAAATGGCGCCGGCACCATCACGCTGGACACCGTTGGCACCATCACTCCGGCAAATTGCGGCGGCGGCAACGTCTGCACCGGCACCACTTCGGCACCGGAATACACGGTTGTCGGTACGGCTGGTAAAGACGTCAGCATCACTCTGCCGAGCGGAAACATCGATCTGGTGCTTCAGACCGATCCGACTGAAACAATGACGCTGAACAACTTCGTAAGCAGCGCCGGTGGCACCGTTGGACTGAACGCAAGCGGCAACGGCACGTTCACTGTGGGCGGTGACCTGATTGTTGGCGCAACTCAGGACGCTGGCATCTACGAAGGTTCGTTCGACGTTTCAGTCGACTATTCCTGATATGGTATGACGCCTCGGCACGTGGGCTTGACTACATGTCCGAAAAAATAACGCCGCGCCTCTCTCCCGAGGCGCGGCTTTGCTGTGTCTGGGCTGCTTTCGCAATGATTGATTGAAATGCGCTCAATTCGGGTGAGGCGCACTAGCCATTAGGCCTCGCCTTTAAGCCTTCTTAACCCTGTTTGGTTACTACACTCCGGTATTCCACGTGGGCCGCGCTTTGTCATTGGCTCACTTTTTCCCGGAGCCGGTTATCACAATGCCTATCGCATCATTGCGCAAGTTCACCCGCGGCGTCGCTGCTATCGCAGTTTGCGCCGCTGCAGTTTCTTCGTTCGTGAGCGCGACGCCTGCCGCCGCCCAGGGCGATCTGCTCGTCGCGCCGACGCGTGTCATTCTTGACGGACGGCGTGGGACCGAAGTGATTCTGAGCAATATCGGGTCAGAGGAGGCGACCTACCGGATTGGCCTCGAGCTTCGCAGAATGGCGGCAAACGGCCGTCTTGTGCCGGTCGAAAAATCCGAAGCCAACGATACTGAAGAGGCCGCGCTGGGGATGCTCCGCTATGCCCCGCGCCGGATCGCCTTGCCACCTGGTCAGCCTCAGTCTGTGCGGATTGCCGCGCGACCCGGCGCTGAATTGCCCGATGGCGAATACCGGGTGCATATGTCTTTCAAGGCGATTCCGAAAGTGCGCGAAGTTACCAATGCGCCCCAGCCGAATCCTTCGGGCGTCTCGGTCCAGCTGACGCCAATCTATGGTGTGACGATCCCGATTATTGTTCGTCACGGTCGGGTGCAGGCGCAGGTTGCAATCAACCAGCCGCGCGTCATTCAGACCGTAGACGGCCCTATGCTTGCCCTCACACTCAGCCGGAACGGGGCCAGTTCCACCTATGGCGAGTTGCGTGTCACAAAAGCTGGATTGGATGAGCCCGTGGTGGTGAGCAGGGGGCTCGCGATTTATCCTGAGCTCGACACGCGCGAAGTGCGGATCCCGCTTAACAAGGAACAGGCGGCCAATATGAACGGTCAGCTTCGCTTCGAATATCGCGAAATGCCTGAAGCCGGCGGCGGTCTGATTGCCGCTGTTGATGCGGCAGTCGGGTAAGGGCTCCCGATAGGGGGCTGACGAGCACTTACCGTGCTCGCCGCAATATCAAATATGTCATTGCGTCGTCACCGTCACCTGAGCGCCGTTGCGAGTCTCGCAGCGGCGCTTTCGGTCGTCTCGGGGCAAGCACCCGCTTATGCGCAAACATCCCTTGACGTCACGACGGTTCCTTTAGCCCAAGAAAAGCCCTTCATTCCCAGCTGGCAGGCCAACGACGACGACTTTCTGTTTCTCAAGCTCACGATTAAGCAGTACAAGTTGACGTTCGATGTGCGCGGCTATCAGACTGACAAAGGCGTTTGCCTGGATCTGGCTGACGTTATCCAGTCGCTCGATCTGCCAATCCGTATTGACAAAAAGTCGCGCCGCGCAACCGGCTGGCTTTTTGCGGAGGATCAGAACTTCACCCTCGACAGGGACAGCGGTACGGTACAAACCGTGAACAATACCGGTGGGCCGGGCACGGCCCCTATTGCTGGCGACATCTATGACACTCCGGAGGGTTGGTGTGTTGATACCGATGCGTATTCACGCTGGTTCGGGGTCGATTTCAAACCTGATCTTTACAATGCCGTCGTCAGGCTTCAATCCGAAAGGCCTTTGCCATTCATGGAGGCAATTGAGCGCAGAAGTCGCGCCGCGCGACTTCAGCCAAAGCGTCAGGCGTTCGATTTATCCCAATACCCGAATGCCAATATGGATTATAAGCCATGGCGCACGCCTTCGGTTGATATCGTTGCGCAATCTGCGGTGCTTAGTCGCGAAGCGGCCGGGACAGATTTGCAGGGGCGGGTGGAGTTGCTCGCCGCGGGGGAGGCTCTTGGCGCCAGCTATACCGCACGATTTGCGACGGATGCGGCCCTTTCACCGGAGTCGCTGCGCCTCAGGGCCTACCGCAATGATCCTGAGGGCAATTTGCTCGGCCCGCTCAAGGCAACACAGGTTGCGATCGGTGATGTCGAGACTGTGGCCGGCCGGCTTACCGGGCAAACGGCGGTGGGCCGCGGAGCCTTTGTGACCAATCGCCCCCTGGGGCAGATGTCGCGGTTTGCCGCGACCACCCTACGCGGTACTCTGCCAACCGGTTGGGATGCCGAGCTTTATCGCAACGGCCAGCTGATCGCCTTCCAGGATGATCGCGGCGATGGCCGCTATGAGTTCATCGAGGTTGATCTATTCTTTGGCCGCAATGACCTTGAAGTTGTGCTGTATGGTCCGCAGGGGCAGATCCGGCGCGAGAAGACGTCAATCCCGGTCGGCTTCAACCAGATAGAGCCCGGACAAACCTTTTATTGGGCCGGCGTACTTGAGAACAACCGCGATTTGATTCAGCTGGCCCAGCCGCTTGGCCGTCAACCTCCTGCGTTACGATGGGGATTGGGGGTGGAGCGCGGCCTTGACGAACGAACAAGCGCAGCAATCGGTGTCCAGTCGATATTCTTCAACGACGCCCGCCGCACATATGCTGAGGCGGCACTTGCGCGTACATTCGGCAGCCTGCAGCTAGAGCTTGCGGGCGTGCATGAGTTTGGCTCTGGCGGTGCGACGGAACTCAATGCATTGGGCCGCTTCGGAGACTTTAATTTCGGGGCAAATGCGCTTGTCACTTTCGGGCAATTCGAGAGCGAGTTTGCGCCGCGTGAGATCAATCAGCGTGTCGGCCTGAATTTCAACACGTCGCTGCGCCTGGGCAAAGTGCGATTGCCAATTCAGGGCGCAGTGAGCCGGATCAAGCGGCGCGACGGGTCAGATGTTAACGAATTCCTAATCACTGCTTCTGCCAATGCGGGTCGGATCGCACTGTCCGCTCAACTCGATCACCGTGAAGAGGTGTCTAACAGGACCGGCGGTGGCCCTCCTGACCAAAGGGAAACACGCATCCGGCTGCTAGCCAACACACGCGTGCGTAACTTGCGCCTGCGCGGGAATGCAACCTTCATAACAAACGGGCCGAATTCCGGGCTGGACACCGTTGATGTGCGGATGGATCTTGATCTCGATGAACGATCAGAGCTTCAGGGCCAAGCCGAATACACTGGCGGGAATGATGAATTCCGTCTGACCGGCGGATATACGCGCCGTTTTGATCAGCTATCTTTGCGCGGCAACGCCTTTGTTACCACTCGGGGCGCAGTGGGCGCCAACGTCCAGCTCGCCTTCAGCCTTGGGCCTGATCCTGTTTCGGGCGGGGTGCGTGTGACCGAGTCAAAGCTCGCGCGCAGCGGTCAGGCCGCAGTAACCGTGTTCCGCGACGATGATGGCAATGGCCGGCGCGATCCGGGCGAAGAGCTGCTCAGAGATGTGCTGGTAGAAGCCGGTTTGCGCCGCACCGATGCCGTGACTGGAGAGAACGGGCGGGCGATTGTTGATAATCTCAGCCCGTTCCGCCCGATTCTGGTCGGAATTGATGAGAGTTCCCTTGCCGACCCCTATCTCGCACCGGCGACGAAGGGCGTTGTCGTCACGCCAAGGCCCGGCGTAATGAGTGAGCTGGAATTGCCGATTTCGCCTTCTGGCGAGATTGAAGGCCTGCTGCTAAACCCTTCCGGTGTCGAGCAACCCGGCGTCAAACTCGAATTGCTCACTCTGGATGGGACGCCCGTCGCTACAACTGTGAGCGAATTTGACGGATTCTTCCTGTTCCAGCGCGTTCCCTATGGCCGATACCGGCTGCAAGTTGGTGTGCAGGCAGCCAAAAAGCTCTCTGTCGTCCCGACAATCGCTAATTCGGATGCGGGGACAGCCATTGAGGTAAAGCGAGGTTCGGATCTGGTCCGGCTTGGTCCGATCAAGTTGCTGTCGCAAGGCGATACTAGGACTGGCGATGATCCCGCGAACAAGCCCCATAAGGATGCTGAGAGAGCGCCTGATGCACCCGATATTGCTGCGCTAAAGCCGTCCGATTTTCCTGTCATGAGCATCGCAGGGCTTGATGGTAGCGGCGCGGAGTGAAGCGATCAGCTCCTGCTTGCCCAAAAAGACGTCTACCTGTTCTTGATCATCTTGACCGGACGCGGTGCATAGACAGGCGCGGGTGCCGGGGGCGCCGATTTGATCATTTTGGGTGAAGGAGCAGGCGGCGGAATATAGCGGGTTGCGCCCGGGACCACTTCCTCGCGAACTTCTTCACGCACGATTATGCGCTGTTGTTGTTGATAGTACACCGGCACCATCACCATTTGCGGTTGCGGCTGATAATAAGCCGGTGCGGGCGCATAGGCATATGATTGAACCGGTTGCGCATAGGCCACCGGCGCGGCGATTGTGCGGCTGGCAAAACGTGCGCCATGCTTGCCATATTGTATAAGATATCCGTCCAGTGCAGCTTCGCAATCATAGCGATCGTTCTTTTTGCCGCCGCCGATGAGGTTGCCCAGCAAGAGCCCGGCAAGCCCACCGACGCCAGCACCGATCAAGGTGCCACCGAGGCGTTCACCATCGGCAATCCGGTTGCCAAGAATGCCGCCGCCGACTGCTCCAAGCAGACCACCAATAATGCCGCCTTTGTCACGCTCGCTGCGGCCATTGGTGCGGCGATTGCATTCGGCGATCCATTGTTCACGTTCAAAAACGACGGGTGCCTGTGTCACTGGCGCATAGACTGTCTGTCCATAGGCTTGCTGGGTGTAAGCCTCGCCATATTGGGTTGTCTGCGCAGGAGCGCTTGAAGCGATCCGGCGTGTGCGCGTGATCGTCTCAACGCCATCTGCCCCCACAGTTTTTTCGGACAGCTCACCACCTACCGGTAAGCTACGATATTCAGGAGGTAATGTGTCAATTTCCGCCTCGGTCATCGTCGATCCAGGCGTCGTTGGTTGTGGCGACACGGGCTGCGGATCGGTCGGTTGGGAAGCGTTTGTGGAGACCGAGGGGCCAGCCACCGGCGGAAGTTCGGGCAACGGGGGCAACGTATCCGCTTGAGCAGCTGCCGGAACCGTCAGAGCCAGTGCGGCGCCAGTGGCGGCCAAGCCCGTTGCAAGACGAAGAGAGGTGCGGATGGGTTGCATTGTGTATCCCCGATAATCGAATTGGCGCGACTCGCGCCCAGAGGTAAGGCTGACGTTAGCTTTTGATTTACCACTGCGTTCTGCAGGTGGCCAAGCTACCCACCGGTCGTGTCTCGTTTCGGGGCGAGTGGGAAGGGGAGTATTGTTCGCCGCTCAGATGCGATCCGCCAGCAATGCAGCAATGGCCTCAATGCACTGCGCATCGCCATGCGAGAACCGGGCAGGATTTGGGCTGTCCAGATCAATCACGGCAATGACTTTTCCGTCACGCAGGACCGGAACGACCAGTTCGGACTGGCTCGCCGCATCGCAGGCAATGTGACCCGGAAAAGCGTTAACATCTTCGACCACCTGGGTTTTTCCCAGAGCCGCTGCTGTACCGCATACACCCTGACCCAGTGGAATCCGTATGCAGGCTGGGCGACCGACAAAGGGCCCAAGGACCAGTTCGCTCGTTCCGCCAGATTTCCCATCTCCGATCCGGTAAAACCCGGCCCAATTGAGATCGGGCAGGAATTCCCACAGCAATGCTGCGACATTCGCCATATTGGCCACCGCATCCGGCTCATCGGTGGTTAGCGCATCGACGGCATTACCAAGCTGCCGATAAAACTCCTGCTGATCCGTGTCTGCGGTAGGTCTGAAATCGAACATAGATGCTTCCTGTCTTTGCGCCTCGCACTGGCGAGGCGCCAAACATCTTTCAGTTTGGCGCTCTGGTGTGTTGTTTCGAATGCGCGGCTCTACTATCGCTCGTTTCTATGGCTATTCTTCGCAAACTCGCAATTGTTTTGATCATCGTGCTCCTGATCGGGGGCGGTGCGCTTTTCTTTCTGTCACGCGGGGATACCGCAGAGCTCTCGGTTGAGGCTGTCGCAGGGACAGACCCGAGGCTGATCGAGCCTGATCCGCAAACCGTGCCGACGGTGCAAATCGCCAAGCCTGTGGGCTGGGCGGATGGAAAAGTGCCTGACGCAGCGGAAGGGCTGACAGCCAATCGCTTTGCCGAAGGCCTTGACCATCCGCGCGTGCTCTATGCTCTGCCCAATGGTGATGTGCTGGTGACGCTGACCCGGGCACCGGCAAAGATTGAAGACGCTGATGGCGGCGTGATGGCAACCATCCGGGGCTGGGTTGAAGGATATCTCTTCAGTGAAGCCGGTTCTGCCGGTGAATCGCCCAATGAAATTGTCCTGCTGCGGGATGAAGACGCTGACGGAGTTGCCGAGATAAAGCGCACAATCCTCTCAGACGGGCTCGACTCCCCCTCTGGCATGAGCTGGCACGACGATGTTCTGTATGTGGCCAATCACAATGCTGTGCTGGCCTTCGATTATGAGCTGGGCGCGGATGCGGTGACTTCGGAGCCGCGGAAGCTGATGGATCTGCCCGGCGGCGGTGGCCACTGGATGCGCAACATGGAGGTCCACCCCGATGGTGACCGGCTCTATATCGCCGTGGGTTCGGTCAGCAATGTGGGTGAGCAGGGCATGGCGGTGGAAGAAGGCCGGGCGATGATCTGGGAATACACGCTGGAGAGCGGCTCATATCGCCCTTACGCAGCGGGCCTGCGCAATCCCAACGGCCTGGATTTTAGCCCATGGAGCGGGGAATTGTGGACCACCGTCAATGAACGCGACATGCTTGGTTCAGACCTGGTCCCTGATTACCTGACCAATGTCCCGGTCGGCGCGCAATATGGCTGGCCGTGGGTTTACTACAAAAACAACATTGATCGCCGGGTCGATGCTCCGATGCCCGCCTATATGATGGAATACACCCGCAACCCCGTCTTTGCGATGGGTCCGCATGTTGCGGCTTTGGGGCTGGTCTTCACGACCGAGGGCCACCGCATGGGTGATGGTTTTGCCAGCGGCGCGTTTGTAGCGCGCCACGGATCATGGAACCGCAAGCCGCCTTCGGGCTATGACGTCGTTTATGTCGCCTTTGATGAACGCGGCAATCCGGTGGGTAAACCGATTCCTGTTCTCGATGGCTTTCTGAAAGAGGATGGGACCACGCGCGGTCGGCCAACCTGGGTCGAATGGGCGGCTGACGGATCTTTGCTGGTCTCTGATGATACGGCTGGGATCATCTGGCGCGCGGTCGCCCCCGATGCAGAGCCGGGTGCCGGGATCGAGCGGTTGGAGACCGGACGATTGAAGCCCTTGCGCGAATTGCGCGATCCGCGCGCCGCGTTTGAAGAGGATTACCTGCGCACACAAAAAGGGCAGCAGACGAACTGATCCCGTACTAGAATGCCGACGCTACAATGAAAGTCCTGCGGCCCCGGCCAGCTCGACCGCAAACTGCCGCGCGCTGCGCCCGGAGCGGTTACCCCGTGCAATGGCAAAAGCTGTCGCCTCTTCTTCGGTGAAGGTAAGCCCGAGCGGATCAGTGTAAGCACGCACTATTTCCAGATAGGTTGCGCGGTCGCACGGGTGAAAGCCCAGCGTCAGCCCGAAACGGTCTGCCAGCGCCAGCGCATCATCACGCTCGTCGCGCTCATGCAGCGCTTCGCGTTCGTTCACATCGCGCGCAATAATGGCGCGGCGGTTTGACGTGACAGCAATCCGCACCCGCTCTGTTCGCGGTATGACACCACCATCGAGCAAGCTGCGAAGCGCCAGCATCTGCTGTTTTTCATCCGCACCAAAGCCAAGGTCGTCGATGAACAGCAGGAAGGCCCGGTCTACCGACCTCAACCGGGACAGCAGGCGAGGGACGGCGGCAAGAGCATCGCCACCGATCTGGATCAGCGCAATTGGCTCTGGCGTGTCCGCCTGAATATCGGCGATACAGGATCGGATGAGCGCTGATTTCCCCATCCCGCGCGCGCCCCACAACAGCAGGTCGTGCGTTGCCGATCCTTGTGCCAGACGGACGAGGTTCTGCCGCACAGCAGCTTTTTGCGAGTCAATTCCGCGCAGGATTTCAAGCGGTAGCGCATCGAGATGATGGATAGGTGCGGCCGTGTTGCCATCCCAGACATAGGCAGGAGATTTCAGCCAGTCAGGCTCATCCGGATCATCTGGCGCAATCCGTTCAAGCGCGGCGGCAATCCGCTCTAAAACGTCTCGCCGCCCGCTCATAGTCTCGTTCAGCCGGCCAGCTTTTCAGCGGGCAGGGCGTAGAGCAGCTCCGCTCCGCCAATCGCGCCCGCCTTCAGGCCAAGCGCTTCGGGTACGATGCGATCAAGAAAGAAACGCACTGTCACTGGCTTGCTTTCGGAAAGAGTGGGCGCAGCACCTGCCGCCACGGCCTTAGCCTGCTTCATCAACTGCCACCCGCCAACTGCGACCGCGGCCATCGTGCAGAATGGAACGCTGCCAGCCAGTCTGTCATCCAGGCTCGCTTCGTCACGCATCCAGCGGGCGATCCCGGCGCATTCATTGGCCAGGGTGGCGAGCATCGCTTCACCCGATGCGTCGCGGACGATTTCCTCAAACAGCGACACCATTGCCTCGCCGCCTTCTAGGCCAAGCTTGCGGGTCACAAAGTCTGCTGCCTGAATGCCGTTGGTGCCCTCGTAAATTGGAGCAATGCGCGAATCGCGCCAGTGCTGCGCAGCGCCTGTCTCCTCGACAAAGCCCATGCCGCCGTGGATCTGGATACCGATCCCGGCAACCTCGACACCAACATCAGTGCCCCACGCCTTCAATAAAGGGACCAGGATATCCGCGCGCATCTTTGCATCGGTGTTGCCAATCGTCCCGCGATCAACCTGGCCCGCGCAGTAATAGAGCAACGCCCGGACGCCTTCTGTGAGCGCCTTCATCCGAAGGATCATGCGGCGCACATCAGGATGCTCGATAATGGCGACCGGGTTTTTGTCCGGCGATCCGGCGCGCACCGATTGCACGCGATCCATCGCGTAGTAAAGGGCCTGCTGCGTCGCGCGTTCGGCGATCTGGGTGCCCTGATTGCCCACATTGATGCGCGCATTGTTCATCATCGTGAACATCGCGGCGAGGCCCTTGTTCTCGTGGCCCACCAGCTCACCAATGCACTCGCCATTGTCGCCATAGGACATGACGCAAGTGGGTGAAGCGTTGATGCCCAGCTTATGCTCAAGGCTGACGCAGCGCAGATCGTTGCGATTGCCCAGCGAGCCATCGTCATTGACGTGATACTTCGGCACGAGAAAAAGCGAAATACCGCGCGAACCCTCTGGCGCGCCAGGCAGGCGGGCCAGCACAAGATGGATGATGTTCTCGGCCAGCTCGTGCTCTCCCCACGTGATGTAGATCTTCTGGCCCGCAATCCGGTATTTGCCCGCATGCTCGCCGTCCTCGATCATTTCGGCGGTAGAGCGCAGCGCGCCCACATCACTGCCGGCCGCTGGCTCTGTCAGGTTCATGGTGCCCGACCATTTGCCGCTGACCAGATCAGGAAGATATTTGGACTGCTGGTCCTTGCTGCCGTGATGCTCCAATGCCTCAATCGCTCCGACCGACAGCATCGGCAGCAACGTGAAGGCCATATTTGCTGCGCCGAGGTTTTCGAGCACATTGCACGAAAGTGTAAAGGGCAGGCCTTGCCCGCCGAACTCTTGCGGAGAGGCAATCGCATTCCACCCTTGCTCGACATAGGAATCGTAGGCGGGGCCAAACCCGTCGGGGACGCGGACCACACCGTTTTCAAGGCGCGCACCTTCTTCGTCACCGATGCGGTTAAGCGGGGCGAATTCTCCAGCTGCAAACTGGCCAACGCCATCGACGATGGCTTCGACCAGATCCGCTTCGGCGTGAGCGAACTTCTCGGCAGCGGCGATTTCCTCAATGCCCGCATTGACGCGGATGGCGAGCAGCTGGTCCTGAGTGGGGGGCGTATAGGGTGTCACAGTGAATCGATCCCTCGAATAATTTGGATTGGAGCTGCACAAGTTACGCAGCGCGTTCGGCTCTGGTTGACCCAGCTTCGGTTGTCATTGAATAGTGCGCACATCAATATAGAGCATCGGCCATGACCGACAAGGATGTTACGCAGGTGGTGCAGGCAGACGCTGCGGGAATCGCGAAAGCGGCGCCCATCCTTGCCGCCGGTGGCTTGGTCGCGGTGCCGACCGAGACGGTCTATGGCCTTGCGGCGCGCGCCGATGATGGTGCCGCTGTGGCGAAAATCTACGCGGCCAAGGGAAGGCCCGGTTTCAACCCACTAATTGTGCATGTACGTGATGTCGCGCACGCTCGGGAATACGCGCAGTGGAGCGACGGAGCGGACACGGTTGCCAAAGCGTATTGGCCCGGGCCGCTTACGCTGGTCTTGCCGCGCAGGGGCGATGCAGCATTGGCCGACGCCGTGACTGCAGGCTTACCGACTGTGGCGCTAAGGGTGCCTGCGCATCCGGTAATGCAGTCGCTTTTGCGGCAGATCGACTTTCCGTTAGCTGCGCCTTCCGCCAATCGGTCCGGATTTATCAGCCCGACCATTCCTGCGCATGTCCTCGCCACGCTGGATGGGCGGATCGACCTGATCCTTGATGCCGGACCTTGTGAAAGCGGCGTGGAGTCCAGTATTCTGGCCATCCATGCTGATGGAACCTGGCAGGAATTGCGCCCCGGCCCGATCGATTTGAATGCAGCGCATTGGCAGATTCACGGGTCAGAGATTGGCGCGCCTGTCCAACCCACCCTAATTGAGGCGCCAGGACAACTTGCCAACCACTATGCACCGGGAAAGCCCGTTCGGCTTAACGCGTCAGAAGTTGCGCAAGACGAATTTCTGATTGGGTTCGCCGATATACAGGGTGACTGCACGCTGTCATCGACCGGCGATCTCGAAGAGGCTGCGGCCCGTTTATATGATTGCCTCCACCGCGGAGCGGCCTCTGATAAACCCAGGATCGCGGTTGCGCCTGTTCCAGAGGCTGGCTTGGGGCGGGCCATCAATGACAGGTTACGCCGCGCAGCAGCGCCCGCCGCCTAGCCGTCCTCGGATTGAGCCGGGGGTGGTTGCCGTGGCTCTGTCGGAAGCGAGCGGATGAGGGCCTGTATCTCGTTGTAAGTATGCGGCGCCTGGCTACACGCGCGCCGGTCACCCTCACGGCAGCGGGTCAGTTGTTTCTGATATTTGCGCTCAAGCTTGCCCAGCCTTTCCTCGCGTTTGCGCAATTCACGGCCACGTTTCTCGTCCGCTTCCGATTGGCTTGTGGTGGCAAGATCAACCCCCTTGCCCACCACTTTGACCGGTGCGGTCACAATCGCGGCAGCGGTTCTGGCAACGCATGCGTTCAAGGACCAGGTCAGGCCAAGGCATGCGATGGCGGTTATGGCGGGATGGCGATGCAGCATGGCACCACCCTCGCTTTACAATCGGATTTTGGCAAGCGGGGGGAGCCTATTCGGCGTCTTCCCCGGTTGTTGTATCAGGGACGATCGCTGCCGATTTCGGCTTGCAGTTGAGCGACCCCGAGCCCACCGATTCCAATTTGCACTTCGCGTTTCCAACTATGTTGACAGTGCCTGATCCGGCCATCGAGGCTTTTACACTTCCATTAGAGGCGAGATCGATATTTGCCGATCCGGCGCTGGTAATCTCGACATTTCTCGCATTGACCTCGGCGAAGCTGACGGTGCTTGAACCCGCTGAACTGATCTCAAGCTTTTCTATCGTGCCAGCTCCGGTGATTTCGCCTGACCCTGCCATGTCGATTTCCATGCGCTCTGCGGCAATTTCGGCAATGGTTAGGCGACCCGATCCTGCAAGGCTGATTTCAGTATCGCTTGCGACCGTGGGTGCTGTGATGGTTCCGCTTCCGGCGAGGTCAATTTCGCGTGGTGCGGGCATGGTAATCCGAATCACCGCCTTACCCGTCATGTCCTTCCAGTCTCTTTGCCGACCGATATCAAGCTCCTTGCCATCAAGATCGAAGCGCAGGTCTTTGATTACGCTGTCGTCGCCGTCTACCGTAATGGCGAGTTCTTCGCCGACGGTCAGGATAACGTCATCTGGGCCTGACAAACCAATCTCGGTTGGCGCTGCGCCACTCATATCAAGTTCGTCCAGAGGAACGCCCGGCGTCTCGCTGAACGACAAGAAACAACCAGACAGGCCGGTGCCGGCCAAAAGCAGGGCTGCAGATGCAAAGATGGGTTTCAGGCGTTGGACGGGGTTTCCGCTTTGGGCTTCTGATTTGATCATGGCGTATTTCCGTTCCCTGTTTATCCTGGCGTATTATGAGAATAATACACCGCAGTTGTGCTGACAATAGGCGAATGTCGGGCCGGATCTACAGTTCGTCGACCGGACAGAAAGCGATCGCGTCCTGACCGCCGGCAACGAAAAAGGGCCGCCCCGACGGGACGGCCCTGGTCAAAGTGAGATAAGATGCGAGCTAAAGCTGATCAGCTCTCATCATCATTGTCGTAATATTGCGGAGCATGCTCACGCAGCACGTCGAGAATTTTCTCCAGCGCTGTCGGTTCGTCAGTCTCTTCCATCGCTGCGAGCTCGCGGGCGAGGCGACTGGAGGCCGCTTCAAAGATCTGACGCTCGGAATAGCTCTGCTCGGGCTGGTCTTCCGGACGGAAGAGGTCGCGCGTTACTTCCGCAATCGACACAAGGTCACCAGAGTTGATCTTCGCTTCATATTCCTGCGCGCGGCGTGACCACATAGTGCGCTTGACCTTGGGCTTACCCTTGAGCGTTTCCATCGCTTCTTTCAGCGTCTTGTCAGAAGACAGCTTGCGCATCCCAATCGATTCGACCTTGTTCACAGGCACGCGCAGCGTCATGCGCTCTTTCTCAAACCGCAGGACATACAGCTCAAGCTGCATCCCGGCGATTTCCTCGCTCTGAAGCTCAATCACACGGCCGACGCCATGCTTGGGATAAACAACGTAATCGCCGACAGTAAAGGCATTAGCGCTCGAAGCCATTCGCATTCCTTTCTTTGTCACTCACCGTGAACACCGGGCTTTCGTTGTCGGAGCTTTCCATTATCGGGAAAGCTGCGCGCAAAGCGGTCTAAGTCAGCGCCACCATACCTGCCGGATGCAGGGACAGAACCGCTGGTCTGTAAACCGTCGCCGGTGTCGCTTTTGGTGAAGAACCTTTCTGATTGTCTCGCCGCACGCTGGTATCTGTCAGCACGGCCGAAGCATTATATAACACAATCGCAACAAAATTGCGAGTCGCATGTGTTGCGCTGTGGCATCAGGTGTTGCGCCTCTTCGATAGTGGCGCAAAATCCGGATCTAAAAGGCCGTTTTCAGAAGGGGATTCAGTCGCCTTCGCCTGGTTCAGCGCTGAAGTATTTTTCAAACTTGCCAGGCTGCCCCTTGAAGTCGTCCGCATCGGCGGGCGGTTCTTTCTGGCTGGTGATGTTGGGCCATTCAGCAGAGAATTTGGTGTTCAGCTCAAGCCACTTTTCGAGGCCGTCTTCTGTGTCGGGCAGGATCGCCTCGGCCGGGCATTCAGGTTCGCACACGCCGCAATCGATGCATTCGCTGGGGTTGATCACCAGCATGTTGTCGCCTTCATAAAAACAGTCGACCGGACACACTTCGACGCAGTCGGTGTATTTGCATTTGATGCAGTCATCTGTGACGACGTAAGTCATAGTCTGGCTTTCATCTCAGGTTGAAACGTAAGTGAATTCGAACCGCGCTGCTAAGGCGATTTGTGCCTCGCGGTCAAGTTAACAAAAGGGCGAAAATCATTTGCGTTCATGCTCTTTGTAAAAGGACTTGGCCAAGGCGGGAGACGCCCTTCTGTTTGGCAAAGACAGCACTTCGACAACCCGGATATCGTCCCCGATGCACAGCGTCAGGACATCACCGATAGCGACATTTTCACTGGCCCGCCGCACATGTTTTCTATTGCGCCTTAAAGCGCGCGATTCGATCATGGCGCGGGCGATGGAGCGGGTGCGGGCAAAGCGAAGATAAACGAGCAGGCGATCCAGTCGCATGCAGGTACACTCTTCTGTCTTCATGCGCCCGTCTTCATTCGTATGCGTTCATCCGCCCAAAAGGTCCGCAAGTGCATCGAAAGCTCCACCGCTGCGGGCGGGGCCAGTATCGGGGCGGTTATCTTTGCGTTTGTGGCCAGCGCCTTTGCGGTCTGATTTCGGACCGCCCTTCCCAGATTTTCCGGCGTGGCGGCCTTTGGCTTTGTCGCCGTTGTTGTGCGATTGCCCTGGCCTTCCACGACGCCTGTCCCTCTGACGTTCACTCGATCGCCCGGCATCTGCGCGCTTGGGCCGCCACGTCCAGAAATCGGGTTGGATCGGCCCGGCTGCGCCTTCGGGGAGAGCACGCGGGCTTTGCAGGCGGAAACCGGCGCTTCCCAACAGGCGGCGCGCATTCTCCACTTCCAGTCCGATGGAGACCGGTAGCGCAAGATCGAGCCGGAATTTCGCAAAGCGCGGCTTGCGGCTTTTTGGTGCACGCTTCTCAGCGGTTTTCGCGGTTTTCGCGGTATCCTTGGTATCTGCCGTTTCTGCGGGAGGCGTAGCCGCCGGGGCCGCTTCAGCCTTCTTCGGTTTCTCGGTCGCTTTGGCGCGCGCATCGAAAGCAGCCCGCAAGATCTTCTCCGCCAGATCAACTCTGATCGCTTGATTGCCTGCGCGACGATAGCCTGAGGGCAGGTTACGCACTTCGCCAATCACCGGCAACATCGCTGCCTCGAGCGGAGCCTTATCGAGCGCCAGTGCATGCAACAGGCGGCGCGGCGCGGGCTTCAGGAGCGGCGCGGCGAAGATATCGAGCGCACCGAACGTCACGCCAAGCTTGCGCAGAAAGGGTCGCATTTCCTTGGGCAGATGCTCAAGTCCGGCTTTCTCCCGGCTGACCACACCGCGCGCGTCGATCAGAGTAATCAACAAGGCACGCGCCTCGCTGCCCGCGTCAGGATCGCGCGCGGCTTCGGCAAGTTTGCGCAACGGTGCCAACGGCTCCAATTGCAATGCGACCCAGGCAGTCAGCCCTTCCTCCAGCTTTGCGCGCGAGACTTCCGGCAAAGGCGAGGCCTCGCGTTTCAACTCGATGCGCGGGAATGAAAAGTCATCAGGCATGGTAATGTCAGCCAAGCGGCGACCTTGCCAACAAACCGCTCCGCCCGCGATTTCCAGCTCTTCCAGACCCTCGCCCAGCAGCCATTGCGCCCGCTTCGCCAGAATACCGGGTAGTGCTTTCTCGCCTGCGGCCAGCAACATCTTGCGGTCCGCCAGTGTCGCATCGGGATCCACCGCAAAGCGAAACCCGTCAAGCCGCCCGATAGGCTCACCCTCAACGGTCATACGGCCATCATCTTCCAGCGTGACGGGCAGGGCACCTGCATCCTGTCCCAGCGATTTCATCAAGATTGTCGTCCTTCGATTCACAAATCGTTCGGTCAAACGCGCATGCAGCGCATCCGACAGCTTTGCCTCGACCGCGCGGGCGCGCGCCGCCATTTCGTCACGTGCCAGAACCCAGTCGGGGCGTTGGCAGATATAGGCCCAGGATCGGATCGCGGCTATCCTTCCCTGCAGAGTATCAATGTCCCCGCCCGTCCGGTCCAGCTCTGCGATGCGCGCCGCGACGAAATCTGCACCAATATAGCCGCCTTGCAAGTCTTCCCAAAGCCTGGCGACAAAGCGCGAATGGGGATCCACGCCAATCTGCCGGAAATCGGGCAGGCAACACACTTCCCAGAAGCGTCGAACCGATCGCGATCCGCGTACATTGTCTGCCAAAGGTTCACTGGCAAGGCGTTTCAGCACCGCCAAATCAATCGCCGGCGGTGCCGCTTTCAACACGTCGTGGCGCGGGCGATGCTCCAGATCGCCGATCAGGACTTTGAGCGTGTCAAAGCGCGGTTCCGCCTCGCGCCAGTGCAGTTTTGTCAGCGGCGCAAACTTGTGCTCCTCAATCGCGAAAATCTCTTCATCGGTGAATTCCAGCGGCGCGCCCGACCGCGTCCCTCCTCCGGTCAGCGTGCCAAAGCTGCCATCGCGCTGATGCCTGCCTGCGCGCCCGGCAATCTGTGCCATCTCTGCGGGCAGCAAGCGCCGTTTGCGTGTGCCGTCGAATTTGGAAAGCGCCGCGAACGCCACGTGGTTCAGGTCAAGGTTCAGCCCCATCCCGATCGCATCGGTCGCGACGATGTAATCCACCTCGCCATTCTGAAACAGTTCAACCTGCTTGTTGCGCGTCTCGGGCGACAGCGCCCCCATCACGACCGCAGCGCCTCCGCGAAAGCGGCGCAAGGCCTCGGCCATGGCATAGACCTGCTCAATCGAGAACGCGACAACCGCACTGCGAGGAGGCAGACGCGACAATTTGGTCTGGCCAGAATGCGTGAGTGTGGAAAAACGCGGACGTTCCACCAGCTCGGCGCGCGGGATGAGGGCTTTGACCAGAGGTTCGAGCGTTGCCGAGCCCAGAATCATCGTTTCCTCTCGGCCCCGCGCATTCAACAGGCGATCTGTGAAGATGTGCCCGCGTTCCGGATCGGCACCGATCTGTGCCTCGTCCAACGCAACAAAGGCATGGCCACCGCCCAACCGGTCCATCGCTTCGGCTGTGCAACAGAAATAGCGCGCATTGGGCGGTTCGATTCGCTGCTCTCCGGTGATCAACGCAACCTGATCATCGCCTTTGATGGCGCGCACCCGATCATACACTTCGCGCGCCAGGAGCCGGAGCGGAAAGCCCATCATCCCACTGGAATGGGCACACATCCGCTCAATCGCGAGATGCGTCTTGCCTGTGTTGGTCGGACCAAGCACCGCACGCACGTGCCCAGTGTCCCCTGAGCGACTGGCGTTTGCGCGGCCATTCGATCGCAGGTTGGAGCGGAGACTGGAAAGATCGGAGAACGTCACGGGCCAAACTGTGTCAGGCTTGGCCAACGGGGGCAACAGGCACGCGCCCAACATTGCCAAAACCAAGGGAAACACCTTATCGCAAAGCAGACTCGATTGATCGCGATTTAAGCCTGTGTTTACTATAATCTGCCAAGGATTTGCCTCAAAGGAATGTCGGTTTGTGAGTCTGCGGTTTTCGAGGCCGGAGCCCGGAAAGCCGGATTGAAGAGCAGGAAGCTGTGGACCAAGTGCGCGACATCCCCAATGGCGAGCCCGATCGCCAGTTCCCGGACGACGCACCGAGAGGCGCTGATATGATGGCGCCAGGTGCCTTTGCAGGGTATCTCCACAATTCCCGCCGCACCGCCGAACCTCCAAAGCCGCGCAAAACTCGCCGTAAGGTGCTCTCGCGCGTTCGCCATTTCAGCGACCGTTACGATGAATGGAAGCTGGGCGTCAGCACGTGGTTTGACCGGATGGAGATGGCACCTGACCTTGCCGAGAATATCGGCAGCCCGCGCTGGTTTCGCGGGTTGATGACGATGGTTGGACTGGGCGCCGTCGCGCTGATGTTCTGGCCCGATCTCACCCCGCTTGAAGCGCGCGCCGCTGTGCCGCAAGATTCCGCGATCCAGCAGGAATATCGCGCATATTCCATTTCGCCGCTGGCTCTGGGTGCTGACACTGGAAAGCGCATGGGGCCGACCGATGCCGTTATCCCTCTCAAAAGCGCGCCAGAGCGGCCGCGCATTGAAATGATCGCGACCCTCGCGCCCGGAGATAGTTTTGCCAGTATGCTGCGCCGCGCAGGGGCCGCGCCCAGCGATATCAGTCGTGTGAGCGAGCTGGTGGGGCAGGCTGTCCCGCTCGGCGAGATTGAGGCGGGAACGAAGATGGACATCGTGTTGGGCCGCCGTCCGGGCGAAGGGGAGCGCCGCCCGATTGATGCCCTGTCTTTTCGCGCGCGGTTCGATCTGCAGCTTAAGGTTGACCGCGAAGGTCGCGATGAATTCGGCAATCCGGTGGGCGCGCTGGCATTGGAGCGCAGCGTGATTCGCGTCGATGAAACACCCCTGCGTGTGCGCGGCAAAGTCGGGTCGAGCCTGTACCGGTCCATGCGCGCTGCCGGCGTCCCGGCCAGTGCGGTGCAGGATTACCTCAAGGTTCTCGACGCGCAGATTGATATGGACCGCGAAGTGCGCGGCTCTGATGAATTCGACATTATCCTCGCCTATCGCCGCGCTGCAACCGGAGAGCGGCAGGCGGGTAAACTGCTTTATGCCGGGGTAGAGCGGGACGGAAAGGCGCGCACGCAGATGATGCGTTGGGGCAGCGAGGGACGGTTTTACGAAGCGTCCGGCGTGGGCGAACAGCGCACCGGCCTTGCCCGGCCCGTGCCGGGCGCGGTTTCTTCCAAATATGGTATGCGTCGCCACCCCATCCTGGGCTATCGCCGGATGCATGCGGGCATGGACTTTCGCGCCCGTCGGGGCACGCCGATTGTGGCGGTCAGCGATGGCCGCGTGATTTCTGCAGGGCGTTCGGGTGGTTGCGGGATCGCAGTGAAGCTTCAGCATGGCGGCAATCTGCAAACCCGCTACTGCCATATGAGCCGCATGGCCGTGCGCCGTGGTGCGAATGTGCGGCGCGGTCAGGTAATCGGCTATGTCGGGTCAACCGGGCTCTCTACCGGGCCGCATCTGCACTATGAAATGTATCGAGGTGGCCGCTCTATCAATCCGGCCAGCGTGAAGTTTGTGACCCGCGCAGTTCTTTCGGGCACCGAATTGCTCGATTTCAAGCGTCAGCTGATCACGCTGGAGAACATCGAAGTGGGCGCAGCGCTGCAAGACCTTGAGCCGATGCGGGAAGAAATCGACGAACCCAAGCGCGAAATCGAAAAGATAGGGGTGACCGCGCTGGCCCGCTGAGCGCCGCACCGCGATTGCAAGCGGACCTGCTTTACGGCAAACACTTTCAGCATGAATGGACGCTATCCCAACACCCGCCTGCGCCGCACCCGTGCGACCGCTTGGAGCCGCTCGCTGCACCGCGAAACGCTGCTGACCCCGGCTGATCTAATCTGGCCGCTCTTCATCACTGAAGGAAAGGGCGTGGAGGAGGCGATTTCCAGCCTGCCGGGTGTTTCGCGATGGTCGGTGGATGGGATTGTCGCCCGCGCAAAAGAAGCAGTGTCGCTCGGCGTGCCGGTCGTCGCGCTGTTCCCTAATACGCAAGCGGACAAGCGTTCCGATGACGGAGCAGAAGCGCTCAATCCCGACAATCTGATGTGCCGCGCGATCCGCGCCATCAAGGATGCTTGCGGCGATGAGATTGGCGTGCTCACCGACGTAGCTCTCGACCCCTACACTGCACATGGGCAGGATGGGCTGCTCAATGACAAGGGCTATGTCGTCAACGATGCGACCGTCGCCGCGCTGGTCGATCAGGCGATCAATCAAGCAGAGGCTGGCGCGGACATCATCGCCCCGTCCGATATGATGGACGGCCGCATAGGTGCCATCCGCATGGCGCTGGAAATGGGCGAGCACCACAATGTCCAGATCATGAGCTATGCCGCCAAATATGCGAGCGCGTTTTACGGGCCGTTTCGCGATGCCGTGGGATCAGGCGGCCTGTTGAAGGGTGACAAGAAGAGCTACCAGATGGACCCGGGCAATGGCGACGAAGCCATGCGCGAGGTGGAACTGGACATTGCCGAGGGCGCGGACAGCGTCATGGTCAAGCCCGGCCTCGCCTATCTCGACATAATCTATCGTGTGCGCGAAACCTTTGGCGTGCCCGTTTTCGCCTATCAGGTGAGCGGAGAATACGCGATGCTCGAAGCGGCGGCGTCAATCGGCGCGGGTGACCGTGACGCGCTGTTGATGGAAAAGCTGCTCGCGTTCAAGCGGGCGGGGTGCAACGGTATTCTGACCTATCACGCGCCGGTCGCTGCGCGCCTCTTGAATGGCTAGTTTCCGGCATGAGACCGAGCGTCTGATCCTGCGCGACTGGCGTGAGGAAGACTGGGTGCCGTTCTGGGAGGGGACCAACACGCCTGCTGTAATGCAATGGCTGGGCGGGGTGGCAGACGATGCGACCAAAGCCGCCGCGCGCGCCCGGCTGGAGCGGTACAACACCGATTTTGGCCACACATTCTGGCCTATCGAGCGCAAGGAGGACGGCGCGATCCTTGGCTTTTGCGGGCTGAAACGCTGCACTGATGAAAACGGCCCGTTCGGGATGATGGAAGCGGGGTGGCGGCTGCGCGAGAACGCCTGGGGCCAAGGCTATGCGAAGGAAGCGGCCAGTGCGACGCTCGATCTGGCGTTTGATCGTTTTGATGCCGATGAAGTGATCGCCATGACGCTGGAAGGCAACAAAGGCAGCTGGGGCCTGATGATCCGCTTTGGGATGGAGCGGCGGCCCGACCTCGATTTTCCCGAGACGATGTGGTCGCAGGACCATGGCCCGGTCATTGTATATTCGATCACCCGCGACGCCTGGAAGGACCGGCATGCCTGATAACGCTCCCGGCATCATAGGCGATGTCGTGCTCGAAACACCGCGGCTGATCCTGCGCAAGATCACCGAAAACGACGCCGTGTTGCAGGATCGCATCCTCAATACGCCCACCGTTATGGCGCATCTTGGCGGGGTAAAGGAGCTTCACGAGATCGAAGCCAAACATGCCAAGGTTATGTCCAGTCAGTCGGCTCACGGCTTTGGCTTCATGATGATGATTGAAAAAGACGCGAAGGGTTTGGGCGGCGATCTGGTGGGCCATGCGGGGATGAAATTGGTCGACAATCCTCTCGCGCCCAATATCGGCGACCATGAAATCGGCTGGTTGGTTCGCGAGGATCGCTGGCGGCGCGGATATGCGTATGAGGCAATGCGCGCCGTGATCGAATGGGCCTTTACCCGCTTTGATCCGCCGCATCTTGTGGCGCTGACCAGTGAGGCGAATACTGGAAGCTGGCGGCTGATGGAGAAGCTTGGCATGGAGCGGCGGACAGATTTGGACTTTGACGATCCCGGCATGCCCGAAGCGGATTTTCCGGTGATCCAGTATGCGCTGACCCGCAGCGTTTGGGAGAACTCACAATGACCACGACAACCCGCCACCCCGGCGTCCACATCATCCCCATCCACGGGAAAACGCCAAAGATCCACGAAACCGCCTTTATCGCGCCGGGTTGCTCGATCATCGGCGATGTGGAGATAGGGGCGGGCTCCTCCATCTGGTACAATTGCGTGCTGCGCGCTGACGTTGCCCCGATCCGCATTGGTGAGCGGACCAACGTGCAGGATGGATCAGTGCTGCATTGCGATGGCCCCAGTCCGACCTATCCCGATGGATGCCCGCTGATGATTGGTGATGATGTGCTGATCGGGCACATGGCGATGGTTCATGGCTGCACGATTGAGACGCGCGGCTTTGTGGGGCTGGGCGCGATTGCGATGAACAAATCGGTGATCGGCGCGGATGCGATGTTGGGTGCAGGCGCCATGCTGACCGAGCGCAAGGTGATGGGAGCGCGTGAATTGTGGGCGGGCCGCCCGGCAAAGCTGCTGCGCGAACTGCCCGAGGCCGCGATTGCGGGAATGCGTCTGGGCACGGCGCATTATGCCGAGAACGCGAAGCATCATGCAGCGGCGGTCGAGGAGGCGGTGGCTGCTGGCTGACATAACGGATCGAGTGATCAAAGTTGACAGAATTGACACCATGTCAGGTATGGTTTTGCTTCCTAAGCCCCTGCGATAATTGCGATTATCGGGCAATGGCAAAGTTGACACTATGCGGCGGGAATGACTGCTGACGATTTCAAAGAACCCGTTGGCCGTGCCACGACCAGGCTCCTGTAGGAAAGCGCATTAGGAAAGCGATTGCGCGAGCATCATCACTCGGTCGGCGGCACCAGATATTTCATCATGAACGGCAGGTAATCCGCCTTGCCAATATCCAACCCTTCGCTGCGCAGGATCGCATAAGCGGCGTTTACGTGGAAATAGAAGTTCGGCATCGCCCAGTCGCGCACATATTCATGCGCCTCCGCCGCGAAGTTAAATCCATTACCGGGACCAAATTCGATGCGCGTGTCGGATTTCGTCCACCCATCCGTAAGATGCGCAGCGAGCATGGTGCTCAGATCCGCAATACGGGTCTGGGCCTCGGCAATCGTTTCAGGGTCGCTTTCGGCAGGAGTATAATCTCCGCCTGCCAGTTGATTGAGCGTACTTGGCACCAGATGCCCGGCATATCGGACTTGCGTGGAGAGCGGGAACATATCGTCCGCCAGTTTCGCCGACAAAAGCGCGTCACCTTTATCGTGCGCCGCTGCCTTGCCGAGCAGCCCGCTGAGCATTGCGAGGGTCTGATCATAAACCGTGTGCACGGATGTGGCGCAGCTCATGTCTCTCTCCGGATGAATCAGAGGTTTTGCCGATAGCAGGTGGTGGTCGATACGCACCCAAAAACGTGACCCTCTTTTCAACTCAGCGCAGCGGCTCTGCCTGCGCTTCAAAGTCTCCTTCGGGATCAAGTATGCGCCATGTATCCGGAGCGCGGCTGTCGATTACAACTACGCCCTTTTTTGGGCAGATGTCGAGGCACGACACCTCGATCACGCCCACCGGAGATTTTCGGCCTTTTCCGGCGCCCAATTCGTGTTTGAGCGCCGCCTTCAAATGTTTCTGCTGGGGCCCGAAGCCATGGCCCTTCTTAGCTTGTTTCTTTGAACATTTCTTGCACACCAGAATGGCGTGCGACCAATTGGCTCGAACTTCTGTTTTCATGATGTCTAGTCCCGAATGAGCGCTCTCAGGCTTTCGATCCGATCCGCCTCGTGCACCGGCTTGTCCCAGCGGATGCGATGAATCCGGGGGAAGCGCATGGCGAGGCCGCTTTTGTGGCGTTTGGATGTGTGCACACTGTCAAACGCGACCTCAAATACCAGCGTCCGCTCCACCTCGCGCACGGGGCCAAAGCGGTTGAGCGTGGTCTGGCGTACCAGCTTGTCGAGCTTTTTCAGTTCGGCATCGGTGAAACCGGAATAGGCCTTACCCACGGGCAGCAATTCCGCGCCCTTATCCGCGTCACCGTCCCAGCAGCCGAATGTGTAATCGGAATAGAAACTTGATCGCTTGCCCGACCCGCGCTGCGCATACATCAGCACGCAATCGATCAGCAGCGGATCACGCTTCCATTTGTACCACAGCCCGACCTTGCGCCCCGGAATATAGGCGCTGTCGCGGCGTTTCAGCATCAGGCCTTCAATGGCGTCATCGCGTGTGCCTTCGCGGATTTGGGCGAGGTGCTCAAAATCATCCGCTTCAACCAGGCCGGAGAGGTCAAAATGGCTGTCGGGTAGGCGCTCCATCAGCATTTCGAGCCGGTTGCGGCGGGCCTCCCAGCTGTTCTCGCGCAGGTCTTCCCCTTCGATCAGCAGCGCATCATACAGCCGCACAAAGGCGGGCGCTTCGGCAAGCATCTTTTTTGATACCGTCTTGCGGCCAAGCCTTTGTTGCAAGGCGTTGAAACTGGCCGCGCCGCCCTGGGTCTTCGCGTTTTCAGGCCCCCCTTGAGCGGTGCCACGCACCAGCAATTCCCCATCGACCACCGCGTCCATCGGCAATTTGTCGAGAAGTTCGGGGAAGGTGGCAGAGATATCATCGCCGGAGCGGGAATAGAGGCGCGTTTGCGGCACTTCTTCGGCATCGGTCACGCGCACCAGTTGCACCCGAATGCCGTCCCATTTCCACTCGGCGGCATAGTCTTTCAGATCGACCACGCTGTCTTCGAGAGGGTGGGCCAGCATGAAGGGGCGAAACAGTGGGCGATGCGCCACGTCGGGCGGGACCCCGCCGTCCGCTGCCCATGCAAACAGCTCTGTGTAAGGGGCCTCCAGTGCGTGCCAGTACTCCTCCACATCCTCGACATTCACATCGAACGCCTGTGCAAAGGCGGTTTTGGCCAGCCGCGCCGACACGCCAATGCGCATCCCGCCAGTCGCCAGCTTGATAAGGGCATAGCGGCCCGAACTGTCGAGTCCATCGAGCAGTTTGGGCAGTCCTTTGGGTGCGCTTGCGCGGGTCAGGGCCGACAGGGTGGCGACGGTCTCGTCCAGCGAGAGCGCTTCACTATCCGGCACGCCTCCCATAAGCTCGGGCCATAACAGGCTCGCGGTTTCCGCCGTATCACCAACAAAATCGCGGCTCAGCGTCCACAAAACGGGATCAATGCGGTCCTTCATCAGATTGCGGATGGTCGAGCTTTTGACCGCTGGAAAATCTAGCTCCCCCGTTAACGCCGCCATCGCCCAGCCCCGATCCGGATCGGGCGTCTCGCGCAAATAGGCGCTCAGCAAGGCCAGCTTGCGATTGCGACTGGTCGTGTAAACCAGCGCATCAAGCAATGCGGCGAAGCGGTTCATTCAGGGCAATTCCGCAAAGGAACCGCATGCGCTTCATCGCGTAGACATATTGAGGTCTTATGGCTTCGCGCCGATCCATACCCGATCAAGGAACCCGATTGATGAAAACCAATGCCCTTTTTGCTGCCCTGCTGATTGCAGGCGCGTCTACTCCGGCTCTGGCTGATGGCCACATGGACAAGGCCGAGGCCTCCGCGCAGAATCTGACGATCGAAACCCCGATCGAAAAGCTGATGGCCAATGCAAAGGCGGCGGCTGTGCTGCAAAAGCATCTGCCCGACATTGATCAGCATCCCGCCTATGGCCAGTTCAAGGGTATGAGCCTTGTCGCCCTTCAACCGTGGTCGGCTGGCGCTGTGACGGACGAGATTATCGCCAAGGTGAAAGAGGATCTCGCCAAGATCGCCTGATTTGGACATGCGTGAGGGGTGAGGGTGGTTACTCATCTTCATCCTCGCGCCCCACCAGCGCCAGCGCGCGCGCTTTGCGCTGGCCCAGCTCGCACCAGCGCAGCAACGCTTCTTCGCGCCCGTGGGTGACCCACACTTCGCTCGGGTTCACCTCTTCGATGGTCTGGGTCAGCTCATCCCAGTCGGCATGGTCGGATATGATCAGCGGAAGCTCTACTCCGCGCTGCCGGGCACGCTGGCGCACACGCATCCATCCGCTTGCCATGGCCGTGATGGGATCAGGCAGGCGGCGTGACCAGCGATCCGCTCCCAATGCAGATGGAGGGGCAATGACGATGTGCCCGCGCATGTCGTCTTTTGTGTGATCGGCGACCAGCCGCAATTCGCCCAAGGCCACGCCGTGCTCTTCATACAGGCGGCACATTTTCTCCATCGCACCATGCAGATAGATCGGCTGTGTGTGCCCCGCCGCGCGCAATTCCGCGATGACGCGTTGCGCCTTGCCCAGGGCATAGGCGCCGACCAGCACGCATTGATCGGGATTATCGGCCAGCGCGCCCAACAGCTTTGCCATTTCATCGGCAATCGGCGGGTGGGTGAAGACCGGTAAGCCAAAGGTCGCCTCGGTGATTAAGATGTCGCATGGCGCAACTTCAAAGGGCGCGCATGTCGGGTCTGCGCGGCGCTTGTAATCGCCGGTGATGATGACCCGCTCGCCCGCATGTTCAAGCAGGATTTGCGCCGAGCCCAACACATGCCCCGCCGGAATATAGGTCGCATCAACACCGCCTGGCAGCCGGATCGTCTCGCCATAGGCGCATGGCACTGCTCTCGAGGGTATCTCGCCGGAGGAATCCTCGGCTCCGGTGCGATATCGCAACTCCATGATTGCGAGCGTTTCTGGTGTGGCAATCGTCTCGCCATGGCCTCCGCGCGCGTGATCGGCGTGACCATGCGTGACCAGCGCCTTATCGACCGCGCGTCCTGGATCAATCCAGCAATCAGCGGGTACGACATGCACACCCCAAGGCTCAGGCCGGATCCAGGAAAAGGGAGCGTTCATAGTGACCTAACGAAAATGGCGCGGACCGGTTTCCCGATGCGCGCCATTTCCCATTGTTCGGATCAGGCTATCAGCTTTCCGCGTCGCTGCCGGACTCTTCGGGCTTCGCATCACCCTCTGGCTTCGCATCGTTAGAAGCAGGCGGGGCCTTTTTCGCAGCAGGCTTCTTCTTGGCTGCCGGTTTGCGCTTCGGTTTGGCTTTGGGCGGGGCTGGGGTCAGCTCGAAACTCGGCTTGCCGTCCTTAATCGTGACATGCACCTCGCCGCCATCCGATAGCTTCCCGAACAGGAGTTCCTCGGCCAGTGGTTGTTTGATGCGGTCCTGTATGAGGCGGCCCATCGGGCGCGCGCCATACAGCTTGTCATAACCCTTATCCGCCAGCCAGCTGCGGGCGTCGCCATCGAATTGGATGTGGACGTTCTGTTCAGCCAGTTGCAGTTCCAGCTCGAGGATGAACTTGTCGACCACGCGGGCGACCGTCGGCTTGCCCAGATAGGCAAATGGCACGATCGCATCGAGACGGTTGCGGAACTCCGGCGTGAACATCTTTTTCACCGCTTCGGAGCCTGCGTCTTCCTTGGATACGTCGCCGAAACCGATGCCCTGACGCGCCATGTCGGACGCGCCGGCATTGGTCGTCATGATCAGCACGACATTGCGGAAGTCGACCGTCTTGCCATGGTGATCGGTCAGGCGACCGTTATCCATCACCTGCAACAGGATGTTGAACAGGTCAGGATGCGCCTTTTCAATCTCGTCAAGCAACAGCACGCAATGCGGGTTCTGGTCGATCGCATCGGTCAACAGACCGCCTTGATCATACCCGACATAGCCCGGAGGCGCACCGATCAGGCGCGAAACGGAGTGCCGCTCCATATACTCGGACATGTCAAAGCGCTTCAGCTCAATCCCCATGATCGAGGCAAGCTGGCGCGCAACCTCGGTTTTACCAACGCCGGTCGGGCCACTGAACAGGAAGCTGCCGATGGGCTTGTCCGGATCACGCAGGCCTGCACGGCTCAGTTTCATGGCGGTGGAGAGGCGCGTGATCGCCTCGTCCTGACCAAACACGACATGTTTCAGATCGCGGTTAAGATTTTGGAGCGCCGCCTTGTCGTCCTTGCTGACGGATTTCGGCGGGATGCGTGCCATCGTCGCGATTACCTGTTCGATCTCACGCGCGGTGATCTTCTTCTTGCGGCGGCTGGGCGGGACCAGCATCTGCATCGCGCCCACCTCGTCGATCACGTCGATGGCCTTGTCCGGCAGCTTGCGATCATTGATGTAACGCGCCGACAGCTCGACGGCGGTTTTCAGTGCGTCGGGCGTGTATTTGACGCCGTGGTGATCTTCAAACGCGCTGCGCAGACCTTTGAGAATTTTGACAGTGTCATCGATCGTCGGCTCGTTCACGTCGATCTTCTGGAACCGGCGCAGCAGTGCGCGATCCTTTTCAAAGTGGTTGCGAAATTCCTTGTAGGTAGTCGATCCGATGCAACGGATCGTTCCACCCGACAAGGCAGGTTTTAGCAAGTTGGACGCATCCATCGCCCCGCCACTGGTCGCGCCAGCGCCGATAACGGTGTGAATTTCGTCAATGAAAAGAACCGCATGCGGCATTGCTTCGAGTTCGGTGACGACCTGTTTCAGGCGTTCCTCGAAATCGCCGCGATAGCGCGTTCCGGCCAGCAGGGCTCCCATATCAAGCGAATAGATGACCGCTTCTTCAAGCACTTCGGGCACATCGCCTTCAACAATCTTGCGGGCGAGCCCTTCGGCAATGGCGGTTTTGCCGACGCCGGGATCGCCGACATAAAGCGGATTGTTCTTTGACCGGCGGCACAGGATCTGGACCGTCCGGTCCACTTCCGGGCCGCGCCCGATTAGTGGGTCAATCCGCCCGCTTTCCGCCTTGGCGTTCAGGTTGACGGTGAACTGGTCGAGAGCGGTCTCTTTCTTGTTGCCGCCATCCTTGGTCTTCTCGCCGGTTTCCTCGCCGGGCTCTTCGGCACCTTGCGCATTTTTCGATTCGATCTGCTTGCCACCCTTGCCGATGCCGTGGCTGATATAGCTGACGGCATCCAGACGGCTCATATCCTGTTGTTGCAGGAAATAGACCGCGTAGGAATCGCGTTCGGAGAACAGCGCGACCAGCACATTCGCGCCCGTCACTGTGTCCTTGCCCGAGGATTGTACATGCAGGATTGCGCGCTGGATTACCCGCTGGAAACCGGCCGTGGGCTGGGGATCGGCGCTCTCCTCGGTTTTGAGCGACTGGTATTCGTGGTCCAGATATTGTTTCACCACATCGCCAAGCTCAGCCAGATCAACGCCGCATGCCGCCATCACAGCGGCGGAATCTTCGTCATCAATCAGTGCGAGCAGCAAATGCTCGAGCGTCGCATATTCGTGGCGACGCTCTGATGCATTGGTCAGTGCGTTGTGCAGTGTGCGTTCGAGGTTCTGGGCAAAGCTGGGCATGAAATCAGTCTCTGTTGGATTTTTTAAACAAACCCCGAACGGGATTGGTCGAGAGGGAGTGCAATCTATGTAGGATGATGCGCGACGATTGCGAATCCGCATTTAGAAAACGGGGTGAATGGTTACCCGACGCGATGGCGACCGGCTTCACGTCTTACCGCCGCTGAACAGGGCATCGGCTGCGGCGCGATGCGCGTTGGCATTATCCCGGTGGGCCGTAACCCTTTGAATTTCTTTTTCGAGCAGAGCAATCCGCATCGCCAATTCGTCTTGCGAATAAGGGCCAAGGTCCTCGCCAGAAAGGCGACTGGCTGCATCACCGCGCGGTTTCGGGCGCTCGTCTTCATCCATCACCAAACAGCATCGAAGCCTGGCTGCTTGCTGTCAATCCGCAAGATAGCTATTCGCAGGTGCAAACTTCTCATGTTAACCACACTTGCGCGCATTTTCACCTGCGCGCGCAGGGGCAAGCGGGGGCTTAAGTGGCGATGGATGATTCCCTACCGAGTACGATGCCGGAAACCATGAACGCAATCGGCTTTGCTGCGCCTGGCGGCCCCGATGTTCTCGCGGTTGAACAGATTGCCGTGCCTGACGTGGGCGCGAACGATGTTTTGATCCGCGTGGCCTATGCCGGGGTAAACCGCCCTGACTGCATTCAGCGTGCAGGCGCCTATCCCGCGCCTCCGGGCGCATCGCCTGTGCTGGGGTTGGAAGTGTCAGGCGAGGTGGTCGCCACCGGCTCTGCTGTTCCGCCGGAAATGCTGGGCGCACGAGTTGCGGCGCTAACTCCGGGCGGCGGTTATGCCGAATATTGCACCGCGCCATGGCAGCATTGCCTAGCCGTACCGGATGAGATGGACCTGAAGGCCGCCGCGGCCCTGCCCGAAACGCTCTTCACCGTCTGGCACAACGTGTTCGAGCGCGGCATGGCCAGGGATGGCGAGCGCCTGCTGGTGCATGGCGGCACATCGGGTATCGGCACAATGGCGATCATGTTGGCCAAGGCGTTCGACATGACGGTCATCACTACCTGCGGGGACGAGGCGAAGTGCGCCGCCGCGCGGGAAGTGGGCGCGGATCTGGCGATCAATTACCGCGAAGCCGACTTCGTGCAGGCAGTGAAGGATTTCACCAGCGGCGAGGGCGTCCATGTCGTGCTCGATATGGTGTCGGGCGATTATGTGCCGCGCAATCTGCAATGTTTGGCCGAGGATGGCCGCCATGTGACAATCGCAGTGCTGGGCGGGGCGAAGGCTGAACTGTTCATGCCGATGGTGATGATGCGCCGCCTTACGCTGACCGGATCGACCCTGCGCCCGCGCTCCGATGCGTTCAAGGCGGCTTTGGCGGACGAGATTGCGGACAATGCCTGGCCGCTGTTCACTACGGGAGAGCTGGCTCCGGTGATGGACCAGACCCTCCCGCTCGCGCAAGCCGCCGCCGCCCATGCGCGGATGGAAGCGGGCGAGCATATTGGCAAGATTGTGCTGGAGGTTGCCGGAGAGTCTGCGGGCGATTGACGCTCAATCAGCACGAACCCCCGCGAAATGGTGGTTTCAGATAGCTGTGGAATGACACGAAACCGTCACGCCGCTGTGAATCGCCTGTAACAATCGCCTGTCATAGGCCCCTCACACACAGCAGCGATGTTGAGGGGTTTTCCGATGACCGACTTCATGTTGTCCGATCTGGCAGAAGTAGACGTTTTGGCTGATAACGTCACCAGCTTCCCCGCAATTGGGCCCGCAATTGGGCCCGCAATTGGACCCGTGACTGCGCCGCAAGTCCCGGAACCCGACGAAACGGGCCGCACCCGATATCGCACAATCTGGATCAGCGATGTCCATCTGGGCACGAAAGGCTGCAACGCGGAGATGCTGATCGACTTTCTCGACCGGACCGACAGCGAGACGATGTATCTGGTCGGCGATATTATCGACGGCTGGCGACTGAAAAAGAAGTTTTACTGGCCCGCCAGCCACAACGATATCGTCTGGCGCATCATGAAACGGGCAAAGCGGGGCACGCGCATCGTGTATATTCCCGGCAATCATGACGAGATGTTTCGCCAGTTCACCGGTCTGAACTTTGGCGGGGTCGAAATCCGCCGCGCCGCCTTTCACGACACCGCAGATGGCCGCCGCCTGATGGTGCTGCACGGCGATGAATTCGACGCGGTGATGCTCTCGCAGCGCTGGCTCGCCTTCGTTGGCGACTGGGCTTACGTCACGACGATGAAGCTTAACGTGGTGGTGAATGCAGTTCGCAATGCGCTGGGCAAGCCGTATTGGTCGCTTTCCAAAGCGGCCAAGCACAAGGTGAAAAACGCGGTCGAATTCATCGGCAAGTACGAGGAAGTCGTGGCCAAGGCAGCAGGTGAGCGCGGCGTAGATGGCGTGGTGTGCGGGCACATCCACACCGCCGAATTCCGCGAGTTTGAATTTGACGGCGGGCCGGTCGAATACTGGAACGACGGCGATTGGGTGGAAGGCTGCAACGCCCTGGTCGAACATCACGATGGCCGCATGGAAATCCTCAACTGGCCCGATGAAGTGCGCAAACGCGAAGCGCGCGAGCAGGTCGCAGAAAAGCAGGTCGCAACACAGCAGGTGGAGGCCGCATGACCCGTTCTGCGAACTTCCCGCACTCCATCGCGATCGTGACCGACGCCTGGCACCCGCAGACCAATGGCGTGGTGCGCACGCTTTCGACCACTTGCGATGTCTTGCGCCAACAGGGCCATGAGGTAACGCTTATCTCGCCGAAGGATTACCGGTCATTCCCCGCGCCCACCTATCCCGAGATACGCTTTGCGCTGACATGGCCTGGCGCGGTCGGGCGGCAACTCGCCAAAATCCGCCCCGATGCGGTCCATATCGCGACCGAAGGCCCGCTGGGCTTTGCCGCGCGGCGATATTGCATGCGCCGCAAAGTGCCCTTTACCACCGCTTATCACACGCAATTTCCTGACTATTTTGCGCGTCGCACCGGCCTGCCTGCGAGCATTTTCTGGCCCTATATCCGCTGGTTCCATGCCCCGTCACAGCGGATCATGGTCGCGACCGAGACGATCCGCGCCCAGCTGCGCGAACAGGGCCTGACCCATCTCAATCCGTGGAGCCGGGGGGTCGATCTTGCCTGCTTTTCGCCCGATGCACCGCGACCGCGCGAATATGCAGGGCTGGAGGGGCTGATCCTGCTCTATGTCGGGCGCGTTGCGGTTGAGAAGAATATCGAAGCTTTCCTCGCCTGCGATTATCCGGGCGCCAAGGTTATTGTCGGCGATGGTCCGGCGCGCGCTGACCTGCAGGCGAGATTTCCGCAGGCGCTGTTCATGGGCAAGCGGACCGGGCGCGACCTCGCAGGCTTCTATGCCCATGCCGATGTGTTTGTCTTCCCCAGCAAAACCGACACATTCGGCCTTGTCATGATAGAAGCGCTGGCCTGCGGCACCCCCGTTGCCGCCTTTCCAGTGCCCGGACCGGTGGATATTCTGGATCAGCGCGTTGGTGCTATGTCCGATGATTTGGCCCGCGCTATCCATGTGGCGCGCGATTGCGATCCCGCCACATGCGCACAGCATGCCGCGAGTTACAGCTGGGAGGCCGCGACACAGCAATTCCTGACCGGGCTCGTGGCGCTCAAAGAAGAGGAAAGCGTCTCTTTACAGGCCGCGCCCGCCTACTGAACGGGGTTGCAAGGTGCCCATTGGATAGATGGGCCAAGCATTTTCTTGCGGGATCGGCGCGTATCGCCTATCTACAGTGTTGCAATGGCCGCTCCGAAAGGGGCGGCCCTTTATATTTCTAACGGAGATTCTATTATGGCCGCATCTGGGGCCCAAAAGGATCAGCCAAAGCCGCTGATGCCGCACGCCACTGCCACCTGGCTGGTCGACCATACCGGTCTCGGCTTTGAACAGATTGCCGAATTTTGCGGTCTGCACATTCTTGAAGTGCAGGCGATGGCAGATGATCTGGCGGGCAGCAAATACACCGGGCGCGATCCGGTGCATGCCGGTGAATTGACTCTGGAAGAGATCGAGAGGGGTCAGGCAGATCCCGAATATTCGCTCAAAATGCACAAGGCGCCGGTCGAAGTGACCCGCACCAAAGGCCCGCGTTACACGCCCGTGTCAAAGCGTCAGGACAAGCCGGACGGCATCGCATGGGTGCTGCGCAACCACCCCGAAGTATCGGATGCTCAGATCTCAAAATTGATCGGCACCACGCGCAATACAATCGGCGCGATCAAGGAGCGCTCGCACTGGAACATCCAGAACATCCAGCCAAAAGACCCGGTGACACTGGGCCTGTGTTCACAGCGCGAGCTGGATGCGGTGGTGGCCAAGGCGGCCAAGCGCGCGGGCATCACTGAAGAGGCCGCTCCGGAAGTTGAAGCCGTCAACGGCGATACCCGCAGCGACAAGGACAAGCTGATCGAGGAATTGCGCGCCGAGCGTGAGGCCAATGTGAAGGCCGCAGCCGCAGCCGCCCAGGAAGCCGAAGCCGAAGCATGGCTGGCGGCCAAGCGTGAAGCGGAAGAAAACCCGGCGCCTGATACGAGCGCAGAAGAGGCGTTTGCGCCTGTTCCGGAAGCAGAACCGACACCGGCTCCCGAGCCTGAAGGTGAGACACCGGTGATGGACGCGCCCGAGCCGGGCGAGCCGGTGCTCGACGATCCGCTTCCCGGTGGCCCGATTGTGGAAGAGGCGATCCCGGGCGAGCCCGAGACGCCGACCCAGCCACCTAAGCCGGAGGAAAAGGCGCCCGACGAATAAAGTGCGGGTCTGAGCAGAATGAATTGGAAAGGGGCGGCTTTGATCGCCCCTTTTTCATTTTCGCGCCACGCTTCCCACGTGGCGCTGATCCTGCGAAGCGTTATACAAAACTCGGCGGACATTTCCGGTTCTGGACCGGTTTTGCTTGTGCCGGGAAGAGGGATCATCCATGGCTACTTACATGAATGTCAATAGCAGCACTTATCACCATCCAACCCCGTGGGATGCGTCGTTCGAGCCGATGACGCTCCCTCACATGCTGGCGCGATCTGTGGCCTATGATGCTGGCGCACCGCTGCTGCATTTTCTGGGCCGCACCTTTTCCTATGGCGAAGTTCATGCCGAGGCGCGCCGTTTTGCCGCAGGGCTTGTCGCGATGGGGATCGAGCAGGGCGACCGGATCGGCCTGTTCCTGCCCAATGTCCCGATCTATGCCTCGGCCTATTACGGCGCGATGATGGCGGGGGCGATCGTGGTCAATTTCTCGCCGCTCTATTCCGTCGAGGAATTGAGCTGGCAGGTCGGGGATTCGGGGACGAAGGCACTGGTGACGCTGGATGTGCCGGAGCTCTATGATACCGCTTCCAAAGTGCTCCACGGCTCCGGTCTGGAAACGCTGATCGTCGGCCAGCTTTCGACGATGCTGCCGCAGGTTAAGGGAACCGCTCTCAAACTGTTCAAACGCAGCCAGATTGCCGACGTCGATTGGAGCGAGACCATACGCAATTGGGCCGATGTGCTCAAAACATGGCCCGAAGACGAACCGACGCTGGACCGGACCGAAGACCTTGCTCTGTTGCAATATACCGGTGGCACGACCGGACGACCCAAGGGGGCGATGCTCGGACACAGCCAGTTGAGCATAAACGCGCAGCAAGTTGCCTCGATCAACCCGCACAATGACCCGCGCAAGGAAGTGTTCATGGGGGCGCTGCCCTTCTTCCACGTGTTTGCGAACACCGCCTTGCTCAATCACGCGGTGGCCAGCGGCGCCTCGATTGCGATGGTCCCGCGCTTTGAGACCAAGCAGGTCCTGCAAACCATTCAGAAATACAAGGCGACCGGGTTTCCCGGCGTGCCCACCATGTTTCAGGCAATGCTGGACCATCCCGATCTGGCGAAGACTGACCTTTCCAGCCTGAGAGTGTGCATTTCAGGCGGCGCGCCAATGCCCGCGCCCGTCCACGAGAAGTTTGAAGAGGTCACGGGCGTGCGCGTAGTCGAAGGCTATGGCCTGACCGAAAGTTCAGGCGTGGTCTCGGTCAATCCGTATGAGGGCGCCCGCAAAAAGGGCACAATCGGCCAGCTTGTGCCCGGAACGCATATCATCCTGCTCGACAAGGAAGACCCCACGCAGCTCGCGCCCGAAGGCGAACCGGGCGAACTGGCTGTTCACGGCCCGCAGGTCATGCGCGGATACTGGAATCGCCCGGAAACGCAGGCAGACACTTTCGTGGAGCGCGATGGCAAAAGCTGGCTGCGCACAGGCGATGTGGCGGCGATGGACGAAGACGGCTTTTTAAAGATCGTCGACCGGATCAAGGACATGATCAGTGTGGGCGGGTTCAAGGTTTTCCCGAGCGCAGTCGAAGACGTGGTGCTGCAAAATAAGGCGGTGAAGGAGGCGCTCGTCATCGGTGTGCCAGAGGAATATCGCGGGGAGGTCCCGCGCGCTTACGTCACTCTGGAAGCGGGGGCGGATGCCGAAGCGGATGTTAGCGCGGACGCATTGAAAGACTGGCTGAACGAGCGCATTGGCAAGCATGAGCGGGTCGATGAAGTGGTGATCCGTGCCGAGCTGCCCAAAACGATCATCGGCAAACTGGATCGCAAGGCCCTGCGAGCCGAAGTTCTCTGAGGCCGCCAGAGCGAAGCGCGAGCCGAAGTTCTCTGAGGCCGCCGATCCAAAAAAGCAAAAGCGCCGCGCTCCCTCCTCAGGGGGCGCGGCGCTTTTGTGTGGGGTCGAGGAGGATCAGTTGGCGATTTGCAGCGTCGCCTGATCGTCTTCCTTTTTCTCAGCCTTCGGAATGCTCTTCGTCGCGTTTTGCGCCTGACGCTGCGAATTCGGAGCAAAGCGGCCATCGACCTGCGCGCCCTGTTCGATGGTCAGCGCGTCATAATGCACATCACCCTCAATCGTGGCGCTTTTCAGGATGGTCAGTTCGCGCGCGGTGATAGAGCCATCAACATGGCCAGAAAGCCGCGCGGTCTCCGCGACGATCGAACCGCTTATCCTGCTCGATTCACCTTGCACCAGGCTGGCGCACTTGATGTCACCTTCAATGGTGCCGTCTACATGCAGATCGGCAGAGGCGCTAACATCGCCTCTGATCGCGACGTCTGAACCAATCACCGAAAAGGTCGAACTGGCGTTTCCGGGCATGAATCTTCCTTGGGATTTACCTTGCGAATTACTGCTAGGGCGTGGGGAGGGGTCGGGTTGCGTCGGTTGTTGTGCGGGCTTCTTTGAGAACATCGGGAGCGGTCTCCAGGAAGGGGCGCGGGTTCACCGGCCGATCATTGATACGAACTTCGAAATGCAGATGCGGGCCTGTCGACCGTCCGGAACTGCCCAGGCCGCCAATTGTATCGCCTGCTTCGACGTCCTGCCCGACTGACGCATCAATCCGCGAGAGGTGAGCATAGCGGGTCAGCATTCCGTTGCCATGGGTAATTTCAACCGTCCGGCCATATCCGGATCTCCACCCGGCATAGGTAACCTTGCCAAGTGCGGCTGCAAAAATGTCCGCCCCATACGCGCCCTTGAAATCAATCCCGCCATGCATCGCTCCGCGGCCGTTGAACGGATCGCGGCGATAGCCAAAGTTCGAAGTGATCTTTTTGACGCTGGTCGGGACGACCTGCGGAATGCCGTCCAGCGCGCGTTCAAGCGTGGCCATGCGCGCCAGGCTGAGGCCCATCCGTTCAAAGCGGGGGTCGAGCTCGCCTATTCCCGGAACCAGCGGTACAAATGGACCGCCCAGTGCATCGGCATCGATATTCTGTGTCATCGTACGCGGATCAAGGTTCAGCTTGCGCATCGCCGCTTCGGCGCGTTTGGCCCGCCAATCGGCAAAGCGCGTAATTTTCTCAACGAAAGCGATCTGGCGCGCTTCGATCTCTGCAAGGCCGCGCGCTTCGGGGAACAGTTCGCCGATTTTTTCGACGGTTTCCTCGGTTTCTTTCGAACTGTCGGTCACATTGACGCCAGCCCCGCGAATCTCGTCGGGCAGCATGGGAAGCATCGCGTCCAGCACTTCTTGCCGCGCATCCAGTTCACCCACGACGCGGTCAAGATCGTTACCATACGCGTCCAGCCGATCTTCCTTCGTCGCGATTCGGGCCTTTTCCTGCTCGAACGAGGCGAGGCTGGCCTCAGCACTATACTGGTTCCACGCCATAATCGCGAGCGACGCCGCCCATCCGATGAAAACGGCTACAGCGATACCCGCCACGGTCATTTGCAGGCGTGAGGAAATCTTTATGAAGCGGACCTGTCCGTCCGCACGCATGAAGAATTCGCGGTCTGGGAACCATCCGCGCGCACGCTCTGCAAAAGCGCTGAAGCTCCCCTTTTGGGTAGAGGTGATCTTAGACAAAGCGGCCCCGATTTCGGTTGTTTATTTTGGAACTTTGTATCCAGCCAAAGGTATGCGGTCGAATCACTGCGGCGCTGTAACAGGCGAACTGAACCTATTTCGGGATGAACGGTTCAGCTGGGAGCAATCTTCACGCCAACCACGCGCCCACCTCCTTAACGAACGGTAAAGAGCCGCTTCTGGGCTTGCCGCGATTCGCGCTATTTCCATTGTGGTGCTTTCGCTGCTATTTGCCCATGACAATATGACTTTTGCTCAGGGAACCATGACTATCGCATCCGCCCCCCACATCGATTTGACCGCCGATCCCGCAGCACTCGTGGCAACGCTAGCAGAGGCGGCGCGCGGTGCTCAGCGCCAGCTTGCCCTCATGAGCAGCGAGGATCGCGCTGCCGCGCTGAAATGCGCCGCCCGCCAATTGCGCGCTGAAAGTGCAGCCATTCTGGAGGCCAATGCGCGCGATTGCGAAGCTGGGCGCCAAAACGGGCTCTCTCCGGCCATGCTGGACCGGCTGGCCCTGGATGAAGCGCGGCTGGAAAGCATCGCGAGCGGCGTGGAAGCGGTGGCTGATCTGCCTGATCCGGTCGGTAGCGTGATTGACCGGAGCAAGCGCCCCAACGGCCTGAAAATCGAGCGCATCCGTGTGCCAATCGGCGTGATCGGGATCATCTACGAAAGCCGCCCGAATGTAACTGCGGACACCGCCGCATTGTGCGTGCGGGCAGGCAATGCGACACTGCTGCGCGGTGGCAGTGAGGCCGTGCACTCGAACCGCGCGATCCATGCAAGCCTTGTCGCAGGGCTTACAGAAAGCGGGGTTCCGGCCGAGGCAGTTCAACTGATGCCGACGCAGGACCGCGCCGCTGTGGGTGCCATGCTGGCGGCCGCCGGATTGATCGACATGATCGTGCCGCGCGGCGGGCGCAGCCTTGTGGAGAGGGTGCAGGCCGATGCCCGAGTCCCCGTGCTCGCCCACCTTGACGGGCTGTGCCACACCTACATTCACTCCGCCGCTGATCCCGATATGGCACGCAAGATCGCGTTGAATGCGAAATTGCGCCGCACGGGCATTTGCGGGGCGATGGAGACCTTGCTGATCGACCGCGAATTTCCCGATCCTTCGAGCCTTGTGACCGCTTTGATCGAAGCGGGATGCGAGGTGCGCGGCGATGCATCGGTTCAGGCGCTTGACGACCGTGTAATAGCGGCCAGCGCGAATGACTGGGACACCGAATATCTCGATAGCGTGCTGTCCGTCGCGATGGTTGACGGTTTAGATAACGCGATGGCGCATATCGCCCGCCATTCCTCAGACCATACCGAAACCATCGTTACCGCCGATGAGGCCGCAGCGGAGCAGTTCCTCGCTCAGGTCGATAGCGCCATCGTGATGCATAACGCCTCCAGCCAGTTTGCCGATGGCGGTGAATTTGGCCTTGGCGCGGAAATCGGGATTGCCACCGGGCGGCTGCATGCGCGCGGTCCGGTGGCTCTTGAAGGGCTGACGACCTATAAATGGCTGGTGCGCGGGAGTGGTCAGGCGCGACCCTAATGCGCGCAGTTCCCCGCACAATCGGGCTGCTTGGCGGCAGCTTTAATCCCGCGCATGGGGGGCATCGCCGCATCACCCTTTTCACAATCGATGCGCTTGAACTGGATGCGGTATGGTGGCTCGTTTCACCCGGTAATCCCCTGAAAGCTCGCGCTGGCATGGCCAGCCTGTCGGTGCGGTTGAAGTCGGCGCAGATCCAGTCCCGCCGCGCGCCCATCGTGCCCACCGCAATCGAACAGGCGCTGGGCACGCGCTATACCGTGGACACGCTGCGCGCCTTGCGCCGCCGGTATCCAAAGCGCCGGTTTTTGTGGCTGATGGGGTCAGACAACCTTGCGCAGTTTCACCGTTGGAAAGGGTGGCGGGAGATCGCGCGCACGATGCCGATTGCAGTCATCGCGCGGCCCGGCTATAATGCAGGTGCCTTGGCGAGCCCCGCCATGGCCTGGCTTAGACGCTATCGGGTGTCTGTGGCCGGTTTCCGCAAGATGGGGCGAAATAGCTTTGGGAGCGCGCCGGCACTGGTGTTTTTGCGTTTCGACCCCGATCATCGTTCTGCCACGGCCATTCGCCGTGCTGGTGGAGATTGGGCATCAGCTTTGTCTGAAGGCAGCAAAACGAAACCGCGTGACCGGCTGACTTTACGCCGTATTCGAGATCGGGAGGAAGCATGAGGCCTATTGCCTCAACCGCTTTCTGCCTGACCTGTTTGTCCGTCTTGTCCCGTTCGCGACGCATCCTATCTCTCAATTGTCCCGAAACCTGGAGAAAACTGCTTGTCACTTATCCACGCAGATATGGCGCAGGCAAACGCTGCCGCACCCGCATCCCTGCAGGCTCACACAGCATCAAAGGTACCGCCGCATATGGCCGCTGACATGAAAGACGATCTGCACGATCTCGTGCTTGCCCAACTGGATGATGATCAGGCGATGGATATCGTCTCGATCCCGCTTGAGGGCAAAAGCTCGATTGCCGATCACATGGTTGTCGCCAGCGGGCGTTCGACCCGTCAGGTCGCGTCCATGGCGCAAAAGCTGGCCGAGAAGGTGAAGCAGGCCGGATTTGGACCCGCGCGGGTCGAAGGGCTTCCGGCGGCTGACTGGGTGCTGATCGACGCGGGCGACGTGGTCGTCCACCTGTTCCGCCCCGAAGTGCGCACGTTCTATAATCTTGAACGCATGTGGTCGTTCGAAGGCGGTGAGAAGGCTGTTTCCTAGTTTCATGCACCCGCATCCGCGGGTGCGTCCTCGGCGCTATTCCCTCCGCTTCGCTGCGCGGCACCTGCGGCCGGCCAGTCGGCCTTGCAGACCCTAACCGGGTCCGACAATGCATATGAAATACCCTCGTCGCGAGGGGCTGGGTAGACGCCGCAATTGTCAAAAGCCCGACCGGGCGCCGGCCGGTCAGGTCGCCCCTCGGAGGCGCTGGCGCAGCCAGTTAGCCGTGAGAGAAAATAATGCTCCTCCACATCATCGCTCGCGGAAAAATTGCCCGCTCGCCTGAGGCGGAGCTGGTAGGGCGCTATGAAAAGCGGCTGCAATGGCCCACGAAACTTACTGAACTGCCAGAGACCGGCGGGCGCATTCCCGATCCGCTCACCCCCTGCAAAACCGTGCTGCTGGATGAGCGTGGTAAGGCGATGTCGTCTGGGGAGTTTGCGCATTTGCTCGGCAGGTGGCGCGATGACGGGACGCGGGAGGCCCGGTTTGTGCTGGGCGCGGCGGATGGTCATTCGCGCGATGAGCGCAAGGAAGCCGACCTGCTCCTCGCATTTGGCCCGGCCACTTGGCCGCATCTGCTCGCCCGCGCCATGCTGATGGAGCAATTGTACCGCGCCACCAGCATTCTCGCAGGCCACCCCTACCACCGCTCTTGAAATTGCGGCATAGATCTGGACGTGTCGCGAAAACCTGTGATCCTGACCGCTATCTGCGCCGGTATTGGCGTTGGCGCTATTGCCGCCCTGACGCTCGCTGTGCCGCAATCCGGGGCGCAAAGCGAAATCGCGATTATGGAGCCAAACGAGGCCCGCGCCCAATTGGAGCGCGCAACCAGGGCGAGCGAAGAGGCAGAGGCCCGCGCAGTCCGTTTTTCCAGCGAGGCCGACCAGGCAGAGAAAGCCGTTGACCGTACCGCCCGCAAAGCTGCCGCGCTCGCCGCCCAGATCCAGCGGTCAGAGGCTGACATGACCGCCGCGCGCGCGCGTTTTTCCATCGCGCAGGCCGCCCGCGCTCGCCTTTCGCAACGCCTCGCCAAGCGGCAACAGCCGCTTGCTCGCCTGACGGCAGCGTTGCAAACCAGCGCGCGTCGTCCGCTCGCTTTGTCCGCGCTTCAGCCGGGATCTTTGAAAGATGTGGTCTATGTCCGCGCCGTGCTCGACAGCGCCGTACCGCAAATCCGCGCGCGCACCGCGACGCTGCGCAGTGACCTTGAGAAGGGGCGCACGCTCGAACGCCGCGCCCGCCGAGCCGTTGCTGCGTTGCGCGCAAGTGAGACCGAATTGCGCGGGAAACGCGCTGAACTGGCGGCTCTTGAAACGCGCCAACGGCTGGCCTTGCGCGATGCGCGTGGCATTGCTTTGCGTGAGGAAGAGCGGGCCCTCGCGCTGGCGGAGGAGGCGCGCGACCTCGACGGCTTGATCGACAAGCTGGACGACAATGCGAAGCTGCGCCGGAAGCTCGCGGCTTTGCCGGGGCCAGTTTTGCGACCCGCCGGATTGGCTGACGGTAGAGGGAGTGCGATAGACGCCGGCGATGTGCCATCTGATCCCACTCCCGCAGCAGCCAGCGCGCCCGTTCGATTCCAACTGCCGGTGCAGGGCCGCATCGTCACGGGCTTTGGCGAGGAACGTTCCAGCGGCCTGAGGTCCAAGGGCCTCTCGCTCGTGCCCGAGCCCGGCGCGCAGATCGTTGCGCCTGCCAGCGGGCGCGTGGCGTTCTCCGGCCCATATGAGGGCTTTGGCCGAATCATCATCATCGAACATGACGGCGGGTGGACCAGTCTGGTCACCGGCCTTGCGCGGATCGATGTGGAAGTGGGCGAAAATGTAATCGGCGGCGGGCCCTTGGGTACAGCTGGCGGCGAAAGTCCTGTCATAGGGATCGAACTGCGCGAGGATGGAGCGCCGGTTAACCCTCTCGATTATCTGCAATAACTCATTGCAACCCAAACAGCCGCGCGCGCGTAGCTTTTAGGTATGCACCAGACTGCTGGCCCGATGCGGGACGCGACCTGCAAGGCTCGTCGGTCTCATCTGGTGTTCATCCGTGATACGCGATAATAAAGTGTTGGAAAGGAACCTCCCCGCCTTATGAAAATGTCCCAGACCCGATCCACCCGCTTTCGTTTCGCGAACCTTGCCCGCACTGCTGCTCTGGTGACAGCGGTTGCGCTTATTCCCGCCACCACCGCCACGATGGCGCAGGTCGATGGCAGGGCAGGGCCTGAGTTTTCCAAGCTGTTCGCGACGTATCAGCGAATCAAGGCGAGCTACGTCGAGGATGTCAGCGACGATCAACTGGTGCGCGGCGCGATTGACGGGATGCTGGCCTCGCTCGATCCGCATTCAGGCTATCTCGACGGCAGCGATTTGCAGCGCCTCGAAACCATGATCGATGGCAATTATTCGGGCCTGGGCCTGTCTGTTGTGATGGAAGATAAAGCGGTGAAGGTGATTTCGCCTTTCCGTGGCTCTCCCGCAGACGAGGCGGGTATCAAGGCTGGTGATTTCATCACGCATCTCGACGGCAGGCTGATTTACGGCGGCGATCTTGACGATGCGGTCGCGCAGATGCGCGGCAAGGAAGGCACGTCGATCCAGCTGACGATATTCCGTCCGGGTCGAGAAGAACCCTTTGAAGTGCCCGTGACGCGCGGCGTGATCGAGCTGGAGCCGGTGACGCATGAACTGAAACCGGGCAATATCGGCCACATCATGGTCAATGAATTCTCCGCCGATGTGGGCGTGGATGTCTTCAATGCATGGCGCACCATGCAGGAAGAGGCAACCGGCCGGATGAGCGGACTGGTGCTCGATCTGCGCTCTAATCCGGGCGGCAGTCTGGATGAGGCTGTGGCGCTCTCCGACCTGTTCCTGTCCAAGGGCCGGATCGTGTCGCAACGCGGGCGCGCTCGCGGTGAGACGCTGCTTTACAACGCGGAGGAGGTGTTCCGCGGCGATATGGCCGAGGGTGTTCCGGTGATCGTGCTGATCGATGCGGGCTCCGCTTCAGCTTCCGAGATTGTCGCAGGTGCCTTGCAGGACCATCGCCGCGCGCTCATCATGGGAGAGCGCAGCTTTGGCAAGGGTTCGGTGCAGTCACTCTTGCCACTGGGCCGTGATGCCGCGCTGAAACTGACGACCGCGCGCTATTTCACGCCCTTGGGCAACTCGGTGCAGGAAGGCGGGATCAAGCCGGACATTACTGTGCCGCAGCTTTCCGATCCCGATCTGGTCCTGCGTGAAAAGTATCAGACCCGCGAAAGCGATCTGCGCGGACATCTTATCAACGAGCTGGCAATCAAGGATGAAGAGCTGGAAGACGACAAGGTCGATGATCCACGTTTTCAGCTGACCGCAGAAGAGCTCAAGGAACAGGGCGTCGAGGATTTCCAGCTGCATTACGCGCTCGAAACCCTGCGTCGCACGACAAAGAGTTCCGTAGCTTTGCGCGATTGAGCGTCTTAAAGCGACCGCCATGACTGGACTTATGCAGGCCCGCCTTCTGGCGCTGGCACTCCCGTCAGCTTTGCTGGGCGGGGCCTATATCAGTGAGCTGGGTTTCGGACTTTACCCGTGCGAGATGTGCTGGTGGCAACGCTGGCCGCATTTTGCCGGGCTGGGGTTTGCTGTCCTGGCATTTATCGCTCCGCCTGCGCGCCTCTGGACGGCGCTTGCGGCGCTGGCGATTATCGTCTCGGGCCTGATCGGCGGCTTTCATGCAGGCGTGGAATACAGTTGGTGGCAGGGCATCACCGGCTGCGCGACGATGCAGGGCATTAATGTGATGGACCCGGTATCCGCTCCGCTGATCCGGTGTGATGTTGCGCCGTGGGATCTGTTCGGAATATCGCTGGCGGGGTGGAATTTCCTCTTTTCAGTGCTGGGCGGGATCACCATATTGATTTTGCTGGCGAACCATCAAAGCTCCAACCGCCCAATACCTCTGACATGACAAAAGGCTGAAACAATGGAACGCGACGAACTTCACCGCATGATCCGGGTCGACCAAGCCGGCGAATACGGCGCGACGCGCATTTACGAAGGCCAATTGGCTGTAATGGGCGATCGCGGGCCGCACTCTGCTGAAATCCGCCACATGGCCGATGATGAAGCGGTGCATCGCAAGGAATTTGACGCCTTCATGGCAAAGCGTCGCGTGCGCCCGACGGCTTTGCATCCGTTCTGGTCCGCCGCCGGATATGCGCTGGGCGCGGGTACCGCTTTGCTGGGGCCTGAGGCTGCGATGGCGTGCACGGCGGCTGTCGAGGAAGAGATTGACCGGCATTATACCGAGCAATTAGACCGGCTTGAGGAAACAGGTGCGGACCCTGAACTGGCCGAGATGATCGACCGTTTCCGCGAAGAAGAGCGCGAACACCGCGACGCCGCGTTGGCGAATGGCGCCGAGAAGGCTCCAGCCTATCCGCTGCTCGCAGGAGCAATCCGTCTGGGGTGCCGTGTGGCGATCAAGGTGAGCGAGCGGATTTAGGGGTCTTCGGCACCGCACGGTCCGGTGGGGGTGCGCATGCAAGTCTCCTATAAGCTCCAGTAAGTCAGGCCCTCGCCAACCAGCGCAGGATCGAGTGCGGATTTCACGTCCACGACTACACCGCCGTTCTTGACCCGCGCCAGCAAGGCCGCCGGATCGCGCACATATTCCGCGTGGTTGACCGCCAGAACCAGCGCATCCAGATCGCGCAAATCGGCGTCTGCTGTCAGCTCCAGCCCGTATTCGTGGCGCGTCTCAGCTGCGTCGGCGAGCGGGTCTCCGATCATGGGATCAATCCCGAAATCGCGCAGTTCGGCAACAATATCAGGCACTTTCGAGTTGCGAATATCAGGCACGTCCTGCTTGAACGTCAGGCCCATCACACCCACGCGCGCGCTCGCCAGCGGTACGCCTTTGCCTGCGAGCAGCTTAACCGTCTTTTGCGCCACCGCTTCGCCCATCGCATCGTTGATGCGCCTCCCCGCCAGAATCACTTCGGGGCGATAATCCAGCTTTTCCGCCGCGGCTGTCAGGTAATACGGATCAACGCCGATACAGTGTCCGCCAACCAGCCCGGGCGTGAAGGGCAGGAAGTTCCACTTCGTTCCCGCTGCGGCCAGCACGTCTGTGGTGCGGATGTCCATCTTGTCAAAGATCAGCGCAATCTCGTTCATCAGCGCGATGTTGAGGTCGCGTTGGGTGTTTTCGATCACCTTGGCAGCTTCGGCCACCTTGATTGAGGGAGCTTCGTGCAGGCCCGCATCGACAATCGCGCCATAGGCTGCGCGCATCCGCATCAGCGAGGCGGGATCTTCGGCAGCGATGATCTTGGTAATCGTCTCAAGCCGGTGGACTGTGTCGCCCGGATTGATGCGCTCCGGACTATAGCCGAGCGTGAAATCGCGGCCTTGCTTCAGGCCCGAATGCGCTTCGAGCAGCGGCCCACAATAGTCTTCGGTTGCGCCGGGATAGACGGTCGATTCAAACACCACCAGAGCGCCGGGCGTCAGGCGCGGGCCAATGGTCTCGCACGCCGATTTAAGCGGGGAGAGGTCCGGGCGACGTTCATGAGTGATCGGTGTGGGCACCGTCACGATAATCAGACTTGCCCCTTCGAGCACGGATGGATCATCCGACACATCCAAGCCGCTTTTGGCGAGGCGATTATCGCTAATCTCCCGGGTGAAATCATGCCCGCCTTGAAGCGATTCAATTCGCCTGCGCGAGATATCAAAGCCCACGATACGCGAACCTTTAACCCTCAGCTTTTCAGCAAAGGCGACCGCGACCGGCAGACCGACATAGCCCAGCCCGACAATCGCAATGGTTTCCGCATCAGCGTGTGATTCGGCCAGCGTCTCGCCAGCATGATTGTGAAAAGGTGCGTTCATGGCCGCTTCTATGGGCCCGATATGCTCAAAATTTCGCTAACCATACGTCGCAGATGCATGGGGAAACGACGGCTTTCCGTGCAGTTGCCCCTTCACAGGCGGTTCACGCGGGACCATGTAGGAGGCACAAATCAAACATGTCGCGCGACCGGCGAGAGGATCACACCAAGCCATGACTTCAGCCAAGAAAGCACTCACAGCCTCTGCCGCAATGCTGGGCGGAGCCCTTTTCGCAGCTACTCCCGCCGCCGCGCAGGACAATGCCGGTGAGAAGGTAAACATGGTCATCGCCTATAGCGAAGACGAATGCCCCGAAGCGCAAGACGGCGTGATCGTCGTGTGCGAAATTCTTGTCGAGGCTGATCGCTATCGCATTCCGAAGAACCTGCGCACCAGCGACAGCCCGCAGAATGTGTCCCCAGTGCGCGAGGTTGAAAAGCTCAAATATGTCGGCGATTTCGGCGCTTTCTCCTGTAGCCCTGCCGGTGCTGGCGGCTTTACCGGATGCAACCAGAAGTTCATCGAAGCCGCCTATCAGGACAAGGCCGAAGCTGAGACTGTGCGCTTTGCCCAGTTGATCGAACAGGCGCGTCAGGAGCGCCTTTCAGCGATTGATGAAGATGCCGCCGCAGAGCAAAAGCGAGTTGAATCGATTGAGCGCGAATATCTGGAGCGGCTGGAACGCGAGCGTAATGCCCCATTACCGGGTGAAGTCGACCCGACTTTGACTCCACCCGCAGAGGCAACAGAACCGCGAACCATACCCGTTCCGCCGTCCAAACCCGGCCCGTTCGACGATGGTGAAGAGATGCAGGTGCCACTCGACGCAGCGCCGTCTCCGAAATCGCCGGGCTGATTTAAGCGCGCTTTACGCGTCGTAATAGTCGCGATACCATGCAACGAACTGGCGGATGCCTTCCTTCACGTCGGTCCGCGGTTGATATCCGGTTAGCTCTTTCAACAGCGTCGCATCGGCCCATGTCGCGGGTACATCGCCCTTTTGCATCGGCATGAAGTTCTTCACCGCCTCGCGCCCGCACTGGGCTTCGATCTCTGTGATGAAGTCCATCAGTCGCACCTTGTCGGAATTGCCGATATTGACGACGCGCCACGGTGCGACGGGGGACAGACTGTCATAGTCCGGAATGTCATCCGCGCTGTCCGGGCGCACCGGTGCCGCATTGATTAACAGGCGGATACCACGCACCAGATCGGTGACGAAGGTAAAATCACGGTACATTTCGCCGTTGTTGTAAATGTCGATCGGCGTGCCTTCGAGGATGCCGCGTGTGAACTTGAACAGCGCCATATCCGGGCGACCCCACGGCCCGTAAACAGTAAAAAAGCGGAACATCGTCGTCGGCAGATTCCACAAATGGGCATAGGAATGCGCCATTGATTCGTTCGCTTTCTTGGTCGCGGCATACAGTGTCAGCTGCGTGTCGCACTTTTCGCGCTCGTCAAAGGGCATCTCTTCATTGGCACCGTAAACCGAGCTCGTTGACGCCATCAGCAGGTGATCTACGCCCAGTTCGCGCGCGCACTCCATGACGTTGAATGTGCCGATAATATTGGCATCGATATAGGCGCGAGGATTTTCGAGACTGTAGCGAACGCCTGCCTGCGCCGCGAGATGCACGATCACATCGGGTTTTTCGGCCATGACGTAGTCATGCAACCTATCAAAATCCTCCAGCATCCCCTCAATCGCGGAGAAGTGCTGGTTCTGGCGCAGCATCTGATGACGGCGCTCCTTGAGCCGCACGTCGTAATAATCCGTCATTCCGTCATAGCCGATCACCGCAAAGCCTTCTGCCAACAGCAGCTGTGCCAGATGGAAGCCAATGAAACCGGCGCTTCCGGTGATAAGAACTTTGCGCATATAATGTTCCTGTGATGCCGCACTACCCGCCGCGAGCAGCTTTGATATACCGGGCCGTCATACCCATACTGAACGCAGTTAACGCCGTAAGGTTAAAGTCGTGCTCACATTGCACAGCACTGGCACATGTTTGGCGGATGCAGATGTGCTGGACAAACTATCGGACGTGTCGCAGGGCTAGCGGATGACGTATCCCGATTTGCGAGAAACGAACCCCATGTTTACGCATGCGCGATCGCTTATGGCTGCTGTGTTGAGTGCGATGCTGGTTGCCGGGTGTTCGTCTGATGCTCCCTCTGATTCCGGCACTGCTACCGCAAATCAAGGCGCGCCGGATCGGGTTTCCGGAGGCGATCCCGAGGGAGCCGCGTTGCCGCTCTCAATCGGAGGCCGCGTTGAGGCAGGCGATAACGACATGCAGGAAGTGGCCGTCAATTGTGCCGCTGCGCTGGGCATCACCGCAGAACGTCTCGCCAGCATGTCGGACAATCCGCAGAGCGCCGAGATCGTGCTGATCGGCAAGGCTGAAGATTTCTTCACCGCCGAAGCGAGCGCGGCCGCGGCCCTGGATGATACAGCGGTTGGTTCGGTCGAAGCTGAAATCGCCCGCCGCCGTGTCGAGAAGTCGTCCGAAACCACCGAACAGGCGCAGCTCGCGATTGCGTGCCTCAGGCGCTATGGCGGTGAGGTTTCAGGGCAGGGCGCTGTACCGCTTTAAGGGCGCGGCAGTTCCCTTACGCCTTACTTGCGAGCGGTGATGCAGACGATCAATTGTCCGCTTTAAGCCGGTCCAGTTGAGCCGATGCAAGGATGAGCTTCACATAACGCGTGGTCACTAAAGTCTCTACCGAGACCATCAGGAGCTGCACCGGGCAATTCGACGGCACTGCAAAGCGCGTTTCCAGCGCCATCTCGTCATCCAGGTCCACCGTCTGGCTTACCACGGCTAGCCCGTCATTCCTGCCCGCGCAGGTCAAAGCCCAGCGTGCCTGATCCTGGCGGCCGTAATCCTCGGCGCGCATGGTTGACATCAGGCGATACAGCCCTGGCTCAAGCGCCATATATTTGCGCGCCACCGGCCCTTTATAGCCCGCTTCGACTTCGGCCTCGATCTCCACCTTGCCGCCACCTTCGGGGCTGGCGAGGATATAGCTTTCGATCCCGGGAATGCTGAAGGGCTGCCATGCGATCGGCGCCAGGCGCGAATTGGTCGATGCGTTGGTCAGTGCAAGGCTGGTGAGGATCGTTTCATCGACCCCTTCGATCCGGCGGAAATGGGACGCAGCCTCGGCAAAATCGGCATTTGAGAAGAGACGAGACAGCAGCTCTGTATCCAGCGAGGAAAACGCCGCGCCCTCGGGCCATCCACCGTTGAGTTCTGCCAACTGCGCCAATGCAATCGGGTTCTGTGTCTTGGAAACCGCATAGCGCAAAAAGCTCTCCAGCCAGGGCGGGTTCGCTTCCATATACGGCAGGAACCGCTCACGGATCAGTTCGCTATCCAGCGCGCTGGTAAGCACGGGATAAAGCAGCGCGCGGCTTGATTGCTCAATACGCAGCGCAGTGTCATAATGGCGCAGCGCGCGGTTCACATCGTTTTGTTCAACTGCATTTTCGATCAGCCACAATTGCGCGCCCACATCGCGGCGTTCCATCCGGTCAGACACACGCATCTGTGCGCGCATGGCAGAAAGATCCGCTTTGGTCGCGCTGTTCAACCCGTAAAGGCGGAATGCGGGCCCGTTAACGGGCAAGCGGCGCACAGAGCGTTGCACCACGCTGAGCACGGCCTGATCGGCGCGTGCGGCACCATCGCCTGCGACAATCTTCGTTTGTGCATCGCGGATCAGGGCGACCGGATCATTGCCGTCGATTGCCAGAGCCGCGACCGGAGCGCGGGTGTGGAACATGTTGACGGCAGAGTCGGCCATAGCCGCGCCTGCGCCTAGCACTGCGGCGACAGCGAACAGCGCGCCCTTACGCGTGACAGACACGCGCTTAAATCCAAGTTTCCGAAACCCACCGGCCCCGAATCTGCCGCCTGATGCGCTGCGATTCAGCTTCGTGCGCGCCATCAGTCCTTATCGCTTTCCTCGCCATAGCCATAACCATAGCCGTAGCCATAGCCGTAACCTTCGAGACCCTGCCCTTCGAACTTCGTGAAGATCGCGCCGATCAGCGGAGCATTGCTTGACCGCAGGCGATCGAGCGACCCGTTGATCGCACGGGCCGCAACTCCGCGCGATTCGATGACGAACACCACGCCTTTAACCGCATGTGCCAGCAATGGCGCATCCGCCAGACCAAGCAGGGGCGGCGCGTCGACGACGATGTGATCGAAGTGTTCGGACAAAGCGGCGAGAACAATGCGCGGGCCATCCCCGCTGAGCAGCTCGGAAGCACTGGGCGGTGTGCGCCCCGCCGGCATTAGCGAGAGGTTTTCATACGGTGTCGCCTGCACCAGCGACATCGGATCGGCCTGGCCGGTCAGCGCACTGGAGAAACCTTCGGTGTTGTCCATTTCAAGGAAAACATGCGCCGACGGGCTGCGCATATCAGCATCCACCATCAACACCTTGCGGCCAGTGCGGGCGAGCACCGATGCAATGGCAAGACCAGAGGTCGATTTGCCCTCCGCAGGCCGTGTGCTGGTCAACATCAGAGTTTTGGGAATACCATTGGATGTCGCAAAGGCGAGGTTTGACCTGACGGTGAGGTAGGCCTCCGCAATGTCCGATTTGGGATCGCGCATTTGCTCGATCACGTCATCATCGCTGGCCGTCGCGGGAATAACACCCAGCAGCGGCAGTCCGGTCAGCTGGCTGACCTGTGCCGGGTCGCGAATGCCTTCCTCAAACTGCTCAAGGGCAAAGACCACGCCGCCTGCCACTGCCAGACCGCCAAACAGCGCAACGATCAGATTAAGCGGCAGATTAGGCGAAGATGGTCCACCGGGAACCTGCGCCTCATCGACGATAGAGATGTTGTTCGCAGCCACGCCAGCAACGCCGATTTCCTTATAGCGTTGCAGCAGCCCGTCATACAGCTCGCGGTTGGTATCAACTTCGTTTTGAAAGATATTGTACTGGATACGGTCGCGTTCCTGAAGGTTGAGGCGTGACGTCAGATTGTCCACCTTTCCGCGCAAATCCTGCTCACGTGCAAGCGCGGCCTGATAATCGGTGCGGGTGCTGCCGCGCACGCGGGCTTCTTCGCGTGCGATTGCCTTGTCCAGCTCCTCAATCTGCACTTCGAGAGCGCGCGCGGCGGGATAGCCGGGCTCAAACTGAACCATCAGGCGGGCATATTCAGCCTGCCGCGCGGAACGGTCGCGCCGCAGCGCGTTGATTGTGGAATTGCTGACCAGATCGGCATTGGTGCCCCCTGCCGCATTGGCCCGTGCCTGCAATTGCACGCGTTGTTCGGTCGCCTCCAGCAGCGCGCCGTTCATCGCCTGCAAATCAAGCTGGGCAAGCGTTTGCGAGCCGCTTGTGCGTCCGTTGCTTTCACTGCGCTCCAGCACGACAATGCCTTTTTCATTGGCGTAATTCACCAGCTGGGTCTGCGATTCCTCAACACGTTGACGCAATTCTGCCAGCCTGCGTTCCAGCAGCTGACGGGCATCGGCAGTGGATTCAAATCGCCTGTCAGTGCTGTCTGCCATGAACTGTTCGGCCCATTCGGTTGCGATTTGCGCCGAAAGCAGGGCGTTGCCGCTCGTGTAGGTGATATCGACCAAGGCTGAGCGCGGGATCGGCGCGATGCCGATATTGCTCAAAAGCAAACCGGTTGCGACCTTCCGGCGTGTTTCCAGCGTTTCCCGGTCTGTCGGAGCATTCGGATCGCCGAGCCATTCAGTCGTCTCGGGGTCCATTCCGTGCGCTTCGAAGAATGCGAAATTGTTCGCGAGACGCAATTCACGCGCGACGCGTTCACCCACGCTGCGCGCTTTCAGCAATTCATACTGTGTGTCGTAGAATTCCTGATCGAAAGTGCGGTCGGATTTCTCCAACCCTTCGACATTGGTGATCTGCTGTTGCTGGCGGCTGATCTCGATCCGCGACGCGGCAGTGTATTGTGGCGTCATCAACAGGGTCGTGGCAAGGCCGGCCAGCAATGCCAGAACGACAATCGCCAGAATGACCCATTTGCGCCGGTCAAGGATGCCGAGATATTCGCGCACCAGCGGCGTTTCGCGCCCGGCGATTGCACCTTGCGTGGGATAGCCGCCCGAATTGCCGGTTCCTCCGGCAGAGAAGATCAGGTCGTCAGCGCCATTTGATGCGGCATTGGCAGAGGCGTTTGCAGGTTGGATCGCGTTCATGAGAAAAGCAGCTTTCGCTTTAACGGTTGAGTACGATGGTCAGCGGCGTCACGAGAATCGTGGCCACTCCGACGACATCGTCGAACAGGCGCCGGGCCTTGTCATCGCCGACAACAATCGTGTCATTGGGATAGATGCGCGGATCGTTATATGCGCCGCGGCTGATCGCCTTGATGTTGTAAAGCGTGGCGAGCCGTTCGCCGCCGACCGTGCGGAAGACAATCACTTCGCTGGAATCGCCATATTCCGCGAGACCGCGCGCGGTTGCGACCGCCTTTAGCAAGGTGCCTTCTCCCACGATCGGAAAGACGCCGGGCTGGCGCACCTGACCGTAGACGGTGAAGGTTGAATTCTCGCTCGCTTCAAGGTTGGTCGTGACCTGCGGATCGCGAACATATTCGCCTTCGAGCTTGCTTTCGATCAGTCTTGAAACCTCGGATGTCGAGAGGCCTGAAACCGGGACATTCCCGATGAGGGGAAAACCGATTTCGCCATTGCCATCGACGCGGATCTTGCGCTGGCTCAGCTCCTGGATGCCGAACACGTCGATCACCAGAGTGTCAAATGGGCGGATGCCGGCAAAGTCGGACTTGCCATAAAGGTCCGCCGCAGTGGGGGGCGGCAATTCGCCTTGCCTCACTTCGATTCCGGGCGCGCCGCCGATCGGAGTGGTGGAGCAGGCGCCAAGCGCGAATGCGCCCAACACCACACCTGAAAGCGCGAGGACGCGTGCGCAGCGCGCTAATTTTGAGTCGGTCATTCTGGCTTTGTTCGCCTTCATTGTGGTCATTACGCTTATCCTGCCGCCCTACCATCAGATTGCGGGCCACCTGTTCCCTTGTCGCCGGTGCGTGTTTCACTGAAGCTGCGGGTTACCCGCTCCGCCGCCTTTGCCAAGGTCATCCACACCGCACAAACCGCTGCAAGGCTGGCCAAAGCAGGTGTGCGCATGGGGTAGTCGACGAGGCTCCATGCGCCAAGGATAAACAATATAACAGCCCCGGCCAGACCAAGCTGAATGTCGATACGTCCGGTATGGCTGTTTTTTACCAGAGCAATTGTGCGACCAAACCAGCCTACGACCGCCACCAGCATCAGGACGATGGCAGGAATACCGCCCTCCATTGCCCATTCCAGCCAGTCATTATGCGCATGGTTCCAATAGGACTGCGCCAGCATCGTGCTCGGCTCGTGAACTTTGAAAATCTCGATAAATGATCCGATGCCCGATCCGAAAGGCAGATAGGCGGGGGCAAAATCGACAATGGTGCGCCACACGGTAAAGCGGAATTCCTCCACCTCGCCAGAGCCCGCGCTGAGCAGACGGTCAAAGCCGGTCGTCTGTGTCAGCATAAGGGCAAATCCCCCCAGCATGGCCACTCCGAATGCGCCGAACGCATAGGGCACCCAAACCTGTCTGCGAGACGTGCGACGCACCGCGCTGGCCTGGCGCGGGCGGGCGTTCCATACCAGCCAGCTTGCCGCGAGCGATACAAACGACAGGGCCATGCCCGTGCGCGATCCTGTGATCAGCGCCATCATGATCGCGAAAGCAGCCAGAGCAGCGCATGCGGTTTTCACGATAGTAGCGCGCGGCCCTTTGGCGCGGCTGGCGATCAGCGTGAACAGTGGCAGACTAGAAACCATCAATGCGGCCATGTGATTGCGGTTTGCGAACAGGCCGTTGGGCACATTCACGCGCGGCGCGCCGTAGAAAAAGGTCGAAGTGCTGTATCCGCTCACAGACTGGATCACGCCCCACAAGGCACTTAAGAGCACACCGCCCAGCACTATTTTCACCAGCAAGCGGTGCTGTTCGCGTGTGCAGTGAAGCGCGCAGATCAGAGCGGCGACCGGCACCAGCATGGCGTAAAAGGCATTCCACCCGCGATACGGCACCAGCGCGATGGGACGCCACGGTTGCTCGATCCCGGCCGCTTCCCCGGCAGCGATGGCCAGTTCACGCCCCGGCAAGGCCATCCAAAGGAAAGGCGGCAGGGGCACAAGATGCAGCATCACCAGCCCGAGGGTTGCTGCCATGAAGCCGACCGGAAACTTGAAGCGCGCCCAGTCATCGCGCGTGAAGTGGTACAGACCGATCGCCAGAGCCACCACAGCGAGCGGTCGCAGGAGCAACAGACCGGGCACGTAATCCTTCGAGCTTCCGCCAAGGACGAAGACAGCGATCAACAGCGCGCAGACGGCGGCGAAGGGCGCGTTTGAGCGCTGCTCTGCGCCGAGGGCGCGAATGTCTCCGGCGGGCTTCATTTCAGCAGACCTTTTTCGCGCATTTCCGCAAGGCTTTTTTCATAGGCGCTGACCTGCGGGCCGGAGCCTTTTGCCCAAGCGACCAGCTGCGCGATTCCGCTTTCAAAATCCCACTGCGGCTCAAACCCAAGCGCTTCGTGGATGCGCGTCATATCGGCATAATTGTGGCGGATATCGCCCAGCCGGAAATTGCCGGTCACTTCGATGGTCGTGTCAGCCTCGTAGAGACGCACGAGCGTTTGGGCGACTTCCATCACGCTGACCGGAACGCCGGTGCCGACATTGAAAACCTGCCCTGCCGCGCCCGGATGCGTCAGGCTGATCGCTGTCGCCTCCACCACATCATCCACAAACACGAAATCGCGGCTTTCCTCGCCATCTTCGAAGATATTGATCCCCTTGCCCTGCATAATCAGGTTTGAAAAGATCGAGAGGATGCCGGTGTAAGGGTTGGAGAGAGACTGGCCCGGCCCGTAGACGTTCTGGTATCGCAGAGCGACGCCTTCGATGCCGATGCTGGGGCATACGGTCATTACCAGCTGCTCCTGCACCTGTTTTGTGATGCCGTAAACGCTGGAGGGGTGGATCTTCGATTCCTCACGCGTCGCAACCAGTTTCAGGTCAGCATCGCCGCGATATTTTACCGCGAAATCACCCGCTTGCATGTCGGCCTCGGCGCGGTGAGGCGGATAGACATCTTCGCCCGATGCGTTTTGATAGCGTCCCTCGCCATAGATGGAGCGCGAAGAGGCAACCAGAACGCGGCCAACGCTGTGCTCGGAATTGGCGAGGATATCGAGCAATAGCGAGGTGCCCCCGATATTGACCGAGTTGTACCGGTCAATCGCATACATAGACTGGCCCGTGCCGGTCTCCGCCGCCAGATGCACCACCGCTTCCGCTCCGGAAAGCGCCGCTTCAAGCGATCCGCGATCCGTCACATCGGCGTGGATGATCGTCGCGATATCGGACAACGTGCGATAGGCATCATTTTGCTCGGGCGCGGGGCCGTGAACCTGCTCAAGAAAGTTATCGAGCACGGTGATCGTGTGACCATCCGCCGCCAGCCTCTTGGCCAGCCGCGACCCGATAAAGCCCGCGCCGCCGGTAATGAGAACCTTCATTCGGCGGCCTCTGCACGGGCGGGTTCGATCAGTGAAACCGTCTGCTTGATGTTGCCGGGGGATGAGGCGCCGAACACGACCGACTGGATGTTGAGACGGTTGATATAGTCGTACGCCTCAACTGGAGGAACCGCGCCACTGGCCAGCGTGCTCATCGCCATTACGGGGTATTTCGCACCATCATTCGCGGCAAGGTCGGCCTCGTATTCGGCCACGCCGGGACTCATCAGATAACCGATCTTGTTGACCGAGGCGCAGATGACCACGCCTTCAATGCCCCATTCCTCCAATTTTGCGTGCAAAAACGGCAGGTTTTGCGTGATCAGCCCCGGCCATGCGCCAAAGCGTTCGCGGATATACTCGCAATAGGCGATGAAGGGATCGGGCACATCATAACCCAGCATCAGATCGGTGATAATGTTCTGAAGGAAGACGCAGCGCACATCGAGGCCATCATAGATCGCCATTTCTTCATCGATCAGCATCTTCATCAGCTTGACCGCGTCCAGAGTGGCAACCGCGCTTGCGCCGCGCACCATTTTGCCCAGAGCCGATTTCGCGCCCTTGCTAAACAGAATTTCCTGAACCGCGCCGACCATGCCCTTGTCATTCACCATTGCCGCATATTTGTGCGGATAGGGGATGGAAGGATACCATTTTAGGTGCCCGTATTTGGCCGGATTTGCGCGGAAAGCGTCGCAAATTCCCGCGGCGCGATCGTTGCTGTTGAGCATGATCGCATCAATGCCAGCGTCGATAGCGTGGTCATAGACCGCCATGACATTGTCCAGCTTCGCAAAGCGTTCGGCGCGTTCCTGCGCCTTGTCCTGGCTCATGTGATTGATGCCAAAAAACTGGTTGTCGCCGAAGATGATGCGGTCGATCGGTTGTTCGTATCGCTGTTTGTCTGGGGCCGTCATGCCGCTGCTCCCACCCGGCGAAGCGCCGCATCGTCCGCAAAAATCTGCTCGATCACGCGCAGATTGGCGGCGGCATCAGCAAAGGTGCAGCGCACCGGCTTGCCCTCTTTGATCGCCGCGACAAAATCATACAGCTGCGCCGTATATTCAATCCCGCGAACATAGAACGGCACGCTGGAATGTACATCGGTGATGTAGAGCTGGTTCCAGCCTTCTTTCAGGCCATACTCCGGGCTCGGCTGTGCCAGATGCACCTTCATGCCATGCTGATCGACGAGCAATTTGCCTTGCGATCCGAACACTTCAAACTTGTTGGTGGGTTTGCGAAAGCTTGCATCGGACCAGTTCACATACATCGTGCCGGAAAGCCCGGAATTGGCACCCCCATCGTAGAACAGGCTGGTCGAGACGATATCCTCGACCTGCTTTGAATAGACTTGCGAGAGGCTGGTGCCACCGACGCGGGTTGGCGAGCCAAAGAAATAGGCGATGAGGTCAATCGCGTGGCTCGCCATTTCGAACACCGCGCCGCCGCCATTGGCATGGCTCGCGCGCCAGCCTGCATCGCCGATATCGCGGGTGATTGTCGGGCTGAACATCTCCGAACGAAAGCGCAGGGTCTGGCCCAGCAGCCCTTGATCAACGAAAGCCTTGGCCTTGGTGAACATGTCATTCCACCGGTTCACATAGCCGACCTGATTGATGATGCCTGCCGCGTCATACTTGGCCGCGAAAGCCGCGCCATCGGCGGCGTTCAGGACATAGGGCTTTTCGCAGAAAGCAGGCAGGCGGCGCTCATACACGGCTTCGAGGATTTCGGGGTTGAAGGCGGGCGGAGTGCAGATCAGCACGCCGTCCAGCTCCTCGTTTTTCAAAAGGCCCTTGTAATCCTTATACGTCGAAACCTTGGCATATTTGCCCAGCATCGTCGTAATCAGCTTGGACGGGTCGGCCACGCTGGTCACTTTCGCATTCTCGTGCGCATTGGCGATGGAATAGTGCGTTATGCCCATCCGGCCTGCGCCGATGATCCCGAGTTTCAGGGGTTCAGTCATGTGTCGGATGCCTCTTGCTGCCCCGGATACTTTTTGATGCCGATGCGTGCGAGCATCAGGTGCCAGAAGAACAGGGCGATCTGCGGATAGCGTTTAAGCAGTTCGGGCCGGTCGATGGTCCGGATCAGCCATGCCATATAGATTTTCCACCAGAATTCAGCGATTTCCTTACGATTGCCGGCATACCAGTCAAACACGCCGCCCACAGATGCGACCAGACAGCTATCGAGCCGGTCGCGGTGCACATAGCCCCACTTTTCCTGCTTTGGTGCGGTCATGCCGAGGAATACAACATCAGGCTTGAACGCATTGACCGCCGCGATCATCACGTCGTTGTCTTCGTCGGTAAACTCGGGCTTGAATGGCGGGGAATAGCTGCCCACGGTGATATCGGGATAGTCGCGCGCAGTGCGCTCTTCCATCTTCTTGAGCGTCGCGGGGCTCGCACCGAGGAAGAACACGCGGCCCTTGCTCGCCTGAAGGCGCTCCATGAAGTGATAGAAGATATCCGGCCCCTGATTGGGCTTCATCGTCTCACCCTTCAGGATGACCGAGGACAGCCCGAAATAAACGCCATCAAGGCACAGATAATCCGCGCGCTGCATCGCATGGGCATAGGTTTCATCGCGCGTTGCATTGCCATAGCTGATGGGGCTGATCGTCTGGATCGTCGAGCACGGACGGCTCAAGGGGATCAGCGACAGGTCTTCATTATACACGGCATAGCCCATCGCCTCGACGCACTGGTCGGGAGACGCGTGGTCGGGGACCACACTATTCACGGCGGCGGGATCAGCGTCAGCCATGGCGGAACGAATTGCTTTCAAAGATCGGATCATCGTCGCGCGCAAACATCAGATCAACCTGCCACAATGCGCCATCGCTCGGACGATTGAGCACATCGACCAGATGACTGACGCGAAACCCCTTTTCGCCCAGATAGGCGATCATCTCATGGAACAGCAGCGTTTCAGGCGTGTGGCGGAAATTGTAGGCTTCCATCACAATATAGCGCGTCTGTTTCAGCACGTTTTGCGCGCTTTCAAGGATCGGCAGTTCAAAGCCGTGCGTATCGAATTTGAGGAAGTACGGGCCGCGCAGTCCGGTGCGTTCCGCAATGCCGTCAACCGACTGGACCGAAACAGTGCGCGTCGCGCCTTCGCTGCCATGCACGCTTGATCCGTCGAGATCATCGGTGACGGCCAGTTCGACGCTGCCGCCATCATCGCCGCCCGCCACCGCCGAAACAAAATCAAAACGAGCGTTCTGGCTTTTCAGTTTCTCGAGGAAAGGCAGCCGCTCTTCCAGCGGATCAACGCCGATGATGCGGGCGTTGGGAAACAGGTCGAGCGCCATACGGCTCCAGTTGCCTTGCGCTGCGCCCAGGTCGAAAATGCCTGCGATCCCGTCATCGCTCGCCTTGTCCCGGCGGGCCAGCCAGCCAAGCGCATATTCCATATCGGCTCCGGACCGGTATAGCTGCGCACCGGTGGGTGCGATCAGACGGTTCGCCGCCCGCATGATCTGCTTCTTGGTGCTCATATTTGTACCTGCAATTCTGGCTCTGCGCTGACCAGCCCAGTGCATCTACACAGGGGAGCTGGCCAACACAATTGGACGGCGGCGTATGCGCGGACGGGATAGCCGCGCCGCGATGTATGGCACCTTACGTCATGCCGCCCGGGAATTGTGATCGCGCTGAACTTCGGTGGCGATCCAGGCATAGGTTTTCTCCATGCCCTCACGCAGAGTCTGCGAAGGGGCCCAGCCCAGCTTTTCCTCGATCAGGCGATTGTCCGAATTGCGTCCGCGCACACCCAGCGGGCCCGGAATGTTGTTGATCGACACATCCTTGCCGGAAATATCAATCGCCATTTCGGCAAGACCATTGATCGGGATCATTTCGTCAGAGCCGATATTCACCGGCCCTTCAAAGTCAGAGCGCAGCAGGCGGATCGTCCCTTCGAGGCATTCGTCGATATACAGGAAAGANCGCGTCTGCTTGCCGTCGCCCCAAACCTCAATGCTGCCGCCTTCGTCTGCCTGGGCGACCTTGCGGCACATCGCGGCCGGGGCCTTTTCCTTGCCGCCATCCCATGTGCCCTGCGGCCCGAAGATGTTGTGATAGCGCGCGACGCGGCATTCCATTGCGTGATTGCGATTGTAGGCGAGATAAAGCCGCTCGGAAAACAGCTTCTCCCAGCCATATTCGCTGTCTGGATTGGCGGGATAGGCGCTGTCTTCGGCGCAGTTCGGGTTGTCCGGATCAAGCTGGTTGTGTTCGGGATACATGCAAGCGGAGGAGGAATAGAACACCCGCTTGATATTGCGCTTGTGACAGGCATCCAGCACGTTGAGGTTAATCGTTGCCGAATTGTGCATGATGTCGGCGTCGTTCTCGCCCGTGAAGATATAGCCTGCCCCGCCCATGTCCGCTGCCAGCTGGTACACTTCGTCAAAGTGCTGATTGATGACTTCGCGCACAAAGCGCTGATCTCGCAGGTCGCCGATGGCGAAGTCATCTGCTTCGGTCTCGGCGTGCTCATTGAACTTCAAGTCAACGCCGCGCACCCAAAAGCCTTCCGCTTTGAGCCGTCTGACAAGATGACCGCCAATAAAGCCGCCTGCCCCGCATACCAAAGCTGTCTTCTGCATTTATCCATCACCCTAACAGTTTGTTTCGCGCCGCTTACCGATTAGTAGGTCGCGGATTCGTATTTTTGCGTGAGATTGAAAAAGAGCACCTAGCGGTGGCTGCGCCTCGCTGCAATTGCGAGTTATCGCGCATTTGGACCTACTTGCCGGTAAATCGGGAGGACAGGGCGGTGGCAGCTGCGGTTACAGCTTCAGGCCTTCCATCTCGATCCCCTCGCGCACAACACGCGCCGGATTGCCCGCGACGATGGAACCAGAGGGCACATCCTTTGTAATCACCGCACCTGATCCGATCACGCACTCGTCCCCGATCCGCACTCCGCCCATGATAACAGCACCAATGCCGATGACACACCATTCGCCGATATAGGTGTGCACTTTCTCACCATCATACCTCCCCAAGCTTTTGCGCGGGATCAGCTTGTGGCTCAGGATAGTCACGCGGCTGGTCAGGATCGTATGCGGGCCGACATGGATGCCTTGCGGAAAATACCGGTCAAGGTTCAGTCCGCGCTCAATCTCGCAACTGGGATGAATGTCATAGCCGGCGATCTTGTAGCGATACCAGCGCAGCTTCTGCACGCGCTTGGCGATGCTCTGGCGCAGGCCCTTGGTTTCTTCACCTACGTGGTTCTCTTCACTCATGGGTTGGCTCTTTCGGAGGTTCCATCAGGGGTGATCAATTGTTGCGCCCAGCGGTCTATGTGAAACGCGTGCGCATCGAAATCGGAGGTGATGGGGGTGGCGAGAAATTCGGGCACTGCTGAAAAGTCATGCCCGTCAATCAGCAGAAACCGGTCTGATCGATAGAAGGGTTCATCCAGAATGCGCGCATTTTCAGTGATGATCTTTCGCCCGGCGCACATGTTTTCGATCAGGCGCATCGTATAGCCTGACTGTTTGTGATTGGCGAAATCGAAGGTCGCCCGGCTGGCCTCAAGCATATTGATGATGCCTTCAAAGTCGATGCTGTCGCCCGTCACGCCGGGAAGGGACTTTCCAGCGCGCCACAGTTGCAACCGCACCACAGGGCTGCACACCAGATGGAAGTTGGTGGTAAGCCCTGAGCTTTCGCAAAAGTCGTGCAATCGGGCCAGAGCGTCAAAGCGGTTCATGGAGCCGATGGCTCCGACGAAATAGAGGTCTTGTTGAGGCGCGCGCGCATGATCGATCTCGAAAAAGCGCGGGATCGCGAACAGCGGCAGATAAGCGATACCAATGCTGCGCGCGTCATCGGGGTCAAAGGTTGCAACATGATCAAAGTGCCGCATCCACGGGCGAAAATCATGCGTGGTCAGCGAATCCCAGTTATAGAGTACAAAGTGCGCGTTGGGCTGGGCCGCGCGCAGTTTTTCCAGCGCCTCATGGCGGATCTGGTGCACCTGAATGAACAGGACGACATCATAGTCGATATTCGAGGTCTGCTCGATCAGCCGGTTATGATAGGCCGCGCGGCGTCTTTCATAAGTATCAGGAGCGAGCTTCTTTGCGCTCTTGGCGGCGAAACCACGATCCTCAATGGCGTGAAAATCGACGCTGTGACCCAGCCTTTCAAAGGCGGCACTGATACGGTTGGCATAATCGTAAAAGTCGATGCCAATTAAGAGGATGCGGGCCATGGGATTGCGGGTGCTGTCGGTTAGGGGCCTAAAAATCGGGGCGGGTAGGGGCAGACCGAAGGCTGGACGGTCAGGAGGCGCGCCGCGCGACAGCTTGACCGTCCGCTACGCGCGCAGCCTGCTGTCCGCCCATCAGCGAGGTGATGCGTTGCGGCTGGATCAGCAGGCCGCTGAAGGCAAGCATCAGGAAAATCGGCGTGAAAGAGAGCGATTCCGATATCAGCGAGAGCATGACCAGCGTTGCCATCAACAAGCCCGGTCGGAACAGTCTCTGTCGAAAAATGCCCAGAAGAAATATGATCGCGAGCGGAAAGCCAAGGCTGTAAAACAGCACCACGATACCGTTTGTATTGCCGCGTTCTGTAATGTTTTCAATGCTCAGATCTGCGTCGCGATAGCCCACGCGGCTGGCGATATCGTAATATCTCTCATAGTCGAAGCCAATGCCGGTCAACGGCTGTTCCAATGCCACATTAAGCCCGGTGCGAAGGTCGTATTCGCGCGCCTCGGCAGAGCCGCTGAGCTGGCCATAGAACTTTTCCGTGACGTTATAGGTCATATAGGCGCCGAGCGGCAAAAGCATGATCGGCACAAAGACGAACACGCCGAGCTTTTGCGACCGGTCCGCAGTGCGCAGCCACAACAGATACGCCACCGCGAATTGCAGGAGCAGGATCACGATGCCCGTTGTCGATTGCGTCGCCACCACCGCCGCTGTTGCCAGTCCGACATCGGTCCACTTCTGCCTTCGGACGAACAGCGTGATGTACAGGAATACATTCAGGTAAAACTGGAACACACCCGGTTCAAAAAAGAACCCGTCGGGCCGCTTGAACAAGGCGTTTGACCCGCTCAAATCATGGTAGGTGAAAATATAGCCGACTGAAAAATAGGTCGCATTATTGACGGTGAAACTGGTCTGATAATCCCGGAAAAGGATGATTACGATCGGAGTTAATACAGCCTGAAATGCCATCAGCTTCAGGATCGGGTAAAGATCACTCGCCAGTGTTGATCGGCGCTGATCGATATAGATCAGGAGCAAGGCTATGCCCGCAAAGAAATTGGCGTACCGCACGATCATCGGGCCAAGCTGAAAGCTTTCCCCACCAATCAACGCGACCCCGGCCACCGCAAAAAGCACCATCCATATAAGGGCGAATTCCGCGCGAAAGACTTGCAGCGGATTCTTGAGCGTCACTGCAAGGATCAGAATCGTGAACAACAACGGTTCGCGCGGGATCACCAGCAAGCCGCCAGAAATCAGAATACCAGCCAACAACGCGGCCTGTCTGACGCGCAGGCGGAAAGTCTCGTTCCGGGTCAGTGGCGTCTTTAGCACATGGGCTGAGGCCTGCGGCGCGGCAAAGGCGTTCATTCGCAATGATCTCCTGATGATGTGCGAATAGCCATCGGCACTTCAAAGCGCAACGCGTACTGAATTCCG